>CERF01001048.1_pt1 | contig 14915 bp, 21 predicted proteins | sample 530961 | NCBI WGS metagenome assembly CERF01 (sample SAMEA2621151, study PRJEB7988) | marine metagenome | isolation source: saline water (ENVO:00002010), including
TTTAGTTAATTTAGTTCTTGTAGTTTAGTTAGATTTCTGTATACTTACAGTATGAAAAATATAAATGACAAGGTTAGCACCCCTTCTAAAGGTGCTGGGGCTACTGTTACTAAAGCAAAAGCAAAAATGCCTATGCCTAGTAAGGGTGGTAATTTAAACTTAAATACTATTGTTTGGGTATCTGATGATTTTGCTAGTTCAGGTTGTCAGAATTCTTTACCTGCACAAGTTAGTATTGCCTTAACGTTAGCTTATAATCAATTAGGTAATTCTTTTACATTAAAGCAATTAGATGAAGTATGGCAATCATCTGAATACTTAGATGTTAATGGTGGTAAGTATGCGCAAGGCATAGAACCACGTGTAGGACAGAAATCTTTTTGGACTCATTATTTTAGTGGTAATCAGTTCACTAATAAGATAACTGAAAGAAAAGCTAGTATTGAATTTGGCTTAGATAATTATTCTAAGTATTTAAAACTTGGCTAAATTTTAACCTTTAACTTAAAGGGGCTAGTCTGAGGTACTAGCCCTTTTTTTATCTACTCTATTTCTATTGGTTAAATATTAACCACTGCTCAAATATTAACCAATTACCCTAACACATACCCGTACACTAGAAGTTATAAGTAAGTTAGCTTATATAACTATTTAGTCTAATACCCCCCTTGACAAATCTGCTCCCTCACCCGCTGTCCGCACCTTGGGTCCGCGTCCTTTATTGCAACTACTTTACAAATAAGTCCCTATCAAAAAAATTTTGCGAAAAAAATTTTTTGCAAAAAATATTTTCTGAACTATACTGTTGGTATGGGTTTTAAATTAAGTTTAATTCTTGGAGGTCTTTTAGTAGCTAGTTTGGCAGGTTCTACTTTTCTGTTTAATCAATTAACACAAGCTAAAGCCAATCAAGTAATCCTACAAGATAAAATATCTGAACAAAACGAATCAATTAAAAACTATTTAGCTGACCAAGAAAAACATAACGCTCAACTAGACAGTTTAGAAGCGGAAAAACAAGAAGCACTCCGTGAGGTTACTAAATTAAGAAAAACATTTGCTAAGCACGATCTTGGCAATTTAGCATTAAACAAACCTAAACTTATTGAGAAAATAATAAATAAAGGCACTCAAAAAGTTATGGATGAACTAACTCAGATCACATCTCCTCCCCAAGGATGAAGACATCTCTCCTAGTAGTTAGTTTATTCACGGTTCTAGGCGGTTGTGCACTACTTCCTAGAACCACCCCCGTAGAGGTAAACACTATTGCGTTACCCGCACCAATGTACCACCCACCGTTGCCTATAGAAATACAAGGAGTAGAAGTTAAGTTTGAAGTATTAACTCCTGAAATTATGGCAGAATATTTAAAATTAGTAGAAGAAGGTAAAGCTCCTGCCGTTGCGTATTATGCACTGACCACTAAAAATTATGAAAATTTATCGATGAATATGGCAGAAGTTACGAGGTACATAAAACAAATATTATCAATAGTAGAATATTATCGTAATTATGATAAAGACACCGCGACCAAAGAAACCCCTCCTAATGATTAACTGCTTTACTTTTTATGGCTGAACAACAATTAAAACCTGCTTTAGGTCCACTAGAACAACTATTAGCTAATATACGTGGCGGCGGACTTAGCGGTCTTTTAGAAACAGTAAATCCCGAACTACGTAATCGTCCTGATTATCAAAATATTAAAAAAGGTGCAAAGTTCGCTTACGAAACAGTTACCGACCCTTTAAATTTAATTTCATCAACACCACAAGGTTTTGCTGCGGCTAGTATTTTTAAAAGTATTCCTGCATTTTTAATAAAACCTTATATGAAAGCAGTAGAAGAAGCAGAACAACTTAAACGAACCATAGTAAGAGAACGTAATAATATTTCTAAAGATGGTAGAGCGGCAGAGGTAGCTGAAGAAAAAGCTAAACAACAATTAGTAAAAGTTAATGCGAGAATTAAAAGTTTACAAAAAGATATAAAAAAAGAAACAGGGTTAGAAGTACCACAAGCTCCTGTGCTTAGTACTAATCAAGGTATTTTAGATTTAATAAATGATCCTAAAAATATTTTTCACGGCAGTCAAACTAAAGGTATTGGTTCTTTTGAATTACCTAAAGGTTCTGGTTCAGAAGGCGGACTTTATTTAGTAGATAAATTTATTGACCCTAGACTTAAACAATTCGCTATGGGTAGACCTTCGCAAGGTGCTCCTGGGTCAGCATATATCACGGAACCCGATTTTAAAAATATGTTAACGGTTGGTGATACTTCTAAACAAATGGATAGATTATTAAAAAACCTTGAAATAAATCTTTCACAAAAAAATCTTATCGAACCTGCTTTTCAAGTAAAAGAATTACGTAAAAATATCGTAGGCGTACCTAACAGTTTTACTAAAGCAGCGAGTGAAGGTTTACGTAATATCGGTATTGATGCAATTAGAATACCTAATAAACGTAGAGGGGTAGATAATAGCGATACTTTTATTTCGTTAAACCCTAGTGAAAATTTAAATATTTTAGACGAAATACCTTACGAAGATATTGAAGGATTAATTAAAGAATTAATGAAACGATGACTGATACTCGTGATAAATTAAAAGCCCTACGTAATATTGACTTTTCACATTTAACTAAAGAAGAAGCGAAAGAATTTACGATTTTATTAGAAGAATTAGAAAAACGTGAATACCAAGAACAAGCAACAGGTACGTTTTTAGATTTTGTAAAATCTATGTGGTCCGAATTTATTTCTGGAAACCACCACGTAAAAATGGCACAAGCGTTTGACGACATCGCTAACGGCAAATTAAAAAGATTAATAATTAATATGCCACCTAGACATACTAAATCAGAGTTCGCGTCGCATTTATTCCCTGCGTATTTATTAGGTAAAAATCCTAAATTAAAAATTATTGAAGCGACCCACACAGCTGACCTTGCGGTTAATTTTGGTAGAAAAGTTAGGGATTTAATTGACGGCGAAGAATACCGTCAACTATTTCCTGAAACTGAATTAAAAGCGGACAGCCGTTCGGCGGGTAAATGGTTAACTAATAAAGGCGGTGAATACTATGCCGCAGGTATTGGGGGTGCGTTAGCAGGAAGAGGAGCAGATTTATTTATTATTGACGACCCACATTCGGAACAAGACGCGATGTCTGATAAAGCTCTAGAAGAAGCATACGAATGGTATATGGCAGGACCGCGACAAAGGTTACAACCAGGAGGTGCAATCGTTATTGTAATGACGCGTTGGAATAAAAAAGATTTAACAGGACGATTAACTAAAAAGATGGCACAAGATGAAGGTGCTGATCAATGGAAAATTATAGAATTTCCTGCAATTTTACCTAGTGGTAAACCGCTTTGGGAAAGTTTTTGGAAATTAGAAGAACTAGAAGGTATAAAAGCGTCGGTAAGTCCATCTAAATGGGCGGCACAATATATGCAAAGACCTACGGGAGAGGGTATTTCGATAATTCCTAAAGAATGGTTTAATATTTGGGAAGAAGAAAAGCCACCTAAATGTCAATATTTAATACAAAGCTACGATACGGCATTTTTAAAATCCGAACGAGCGGATTTTACCGCGATAACTACGTGGGGCGTGTTTTATCCTGAGGGTAAAATAGGTGAAGAAATATATTCAGGAGATGAAGCTCATTTAATTTTAATAGATTGTATTAAAGAACGTTACGATTTCCCAGAATTAAAAAACGAAGCTCTACGTTTATACGATTATTGGGAACCTGATACGGTAATTATTGAAGCTAAAGCTAGTGGTATACCGTTAGTACAAGAACTTAGACGTATTGGTATACCCGTAAACACTTTTTCTCCAGGAAAAGGTCAAGATAAAATTGCTAGATTAAATTCTGTCTCACCTATTTTTCAAGATGGTAGAGTTTGGGTACCTGATAATAGATTTGGTGAAGAACTTATGGAAGAAGTTAGTGATTTTCCCGCAGGAGAAAACGATGATTTAGTAGACGCAACTACGTTAGCGTTAGCAAGGTTTAGAGAAGGCGGATTTTTAACGTTAAGTAGTGATTTTTCTGATGACGAAGATTATTATCCTAACGATAGGGTTTATTATTAATACAAATAGTACTATGATTCAAGCTAATGGCTATTGAAAAACAACCTGTTCCTATAATTTCTACTCCTAATGAAGAAATAGAGTTAGAAATTACTGCAGAAACACCTGAAGAAACAGAAGTTTTTTTACAACCCGACGGTTCTGTTATTTTAGGCAGCGATATGCCTGAACAATCTGAAAATAAATTTGGTGAAAACTTAGCCGAAGAACTAGACGAAAACGAATTAAATAGTATTGCTAGTGAATTAACTCAATTATACGAAGAAGATTTAGAATCTCGAGACGATTGGTTTAATACTTACGCTGACGGGTTAGAATGTTTAGGTATAAACTCTGAATCAAGGTCAGAACCTTTCCAAGGTGCCTCAGGAGTACACCATCCTATACTAGCCGAAGCCGTTACTCAGTTTCAAGCTCAAGCATATAAAGAATTATTACCTGCAGGAGGTCCTGTAGACACAGAAATACTAGGTCAAATAGATAATTCGAAAGCAGAAAAAGCAAATCGTGTAAAAAACTTCATGAATTATCAAATTACGTACAAAATGGAAGAATATGATCCAGAAATGGACCAATTATTGTTTTATTTACCGTTATCTGGCTCCGCATTTAAAAAAATTTACTATGATCCTGCATTAGGACGTGCTGTTGCTCGTTTTGTTAAAGCAGAACACTTAGTAGTGCCTTATTCTGCGGTAGATTTACTTACCGCACCAAGAATTACTCACGTAATCCACATGAATGAAAATGAATTACGTAAATTACAACTTTCTGGCTTCTATCGAGACGTAGAATTAAGCGATCCGATGAGTGGTACCGATAATACTGCGGTAGATGACAAAGTTGACGAGTTACAAGGTATTAGTAGAACAATAAATGACGAAGAATACACGTTATTAGAGCTTCACGTTGATTTAGACTTAGAAGGTTATCAAGATACTAATGCAAACGGTGAGGAAACAGGAATAGCGTTGCCGTATATTGTAACTATTTGTAAAGATAACAATAAAGTATTAGCAATTAGACCAAACTATGATCAAAATGACCCAATGCGTAGAAAAATAGAACATTTTACGCATTATAAATTCCTTCCAGGATTAGGGTTTTATGGTTTTGGGTTAATTCATATGATGGGCGGTTTAACTAAATCAGTTACCGCCCTACTCCGTCAATTAATCGATGCAGGGACACTTTCTAACTTACCTGCAGGATTTAAAGCCCGTGGGTTAAATATTCAACGTCACGATGATCCGTTACAGCCAGGAGAGTGGCGAGATGTTGATGCTCCTGGTGGTAGATTACAAGATGCATTTTTACCGTTGCCTTATAAAGAACCTAGCGGAACATTAACGCAATTATTAGGTGCTTTAGTAGATTCGGGTAAACGTTTTGCGGCAACAATAGAAGACCCAACAGGCGACGGTAATTCTCAAGCACCCGTAGGTACTACGGTAGCTCTTCTAGAAAAAGGACAACGTATTATGTCCGCAATACATAAAAGATTACACTACGCACAAAAAACTGAGTTTAAAATTTTAAAAAGAGTATTTAGTCAGTTTTTACCACAACAATATCCGTATCAAGTACAAGGAGCTTCAGAAAATGTATTTAAAGAAGACTTCGATGATAGCGTTGATGTAATTCCTGTAAGTGATCCTAATATTTTTAGTATGACGCAACGTATTACGTTAGCTCAAACTCAATTACAAATGGCACAATCTGCTCCGCAATTACATGACTTACGAGAAGCGTATCGTAAAATGTATCTTGCTTTAAATATAAAAGATATTGATGCGGTATTACCTGAAGAAGAACAAATACCTGCTCGTGATCCTGTCACCGAAGAACAAGCAGCAATTACAGGTAATCCTATAAAAGCGTACGAATTTCAAAACCATGAAGCGTATATCGCTAGTCATAGTGCTTTTATGCAAAACCCAATGGTACAACAAAACCCTGCGGCTATGAAAATCATTGGAGCTAATATTCAAGAACATCAAGCGATGTTATATAGACAGCAAATAGAACAAGCGTTAGGACAACAATTACCACCTGTCGGTGAAGAAATGCCACCAGAGATTATGAATCAGATAGCAGGTATGGCAGCACAAGCTACGCAACAAGTTACAGGTCAAGCTCAAGCGATGGCACAAGCTCAAGCCGCAGCACAACAAACACCGCAAATGCAGATGTTCCAACAACAGTTGGCATTAGAAAAAGAACAATTAATGCAAAAAGAAATGGACGATTTAAGAGCTGCTGAAATAGAATTACAAAAAGCTCAACTAAATGCACAAATCCGAAGAGAACAAATAGAAGCAGATTTAAGAAAACAAGACAGTAAAGATGCGATACAATTACAAGAATTAGAGTTGAAAGCAAAAGCTGACGCTGATAAGAACTATAACGAATTAGTAAAAACTGTTCGTGAAAGTAGAAACCAAAACGGAGATAATAATGCATAGAAATAGAGACTATCCTGCTCCTTCTAAAAAAGCGAGTAAACCTGCACCTAGCGTACCTGCTATGGAAGACACTACTAAAACTGAAGTAGTAAAAGCAGGGGAAGTAAACACTGACGCTAAAGGTAATGTCGTTGGTAAAGAATCAAAAGTAAAAGCTGCCTACGGGCAAACGAAAGGACTTCTTTGGTATAATTACATTAAATAATGGATTATATCGTGGCTACGGAGCATTTGCTCCGTAAATATCGTGAGCGTAAAGAAGCACTCACGCAAACACTTGCTGCTGGTGGTGTTGAAGATATACAACAATACCAACGGATAGTAGGTGAAATAGCGGGTTTGAGTTTAGCTGAACAGGAAATTCAAACCTTACATTCTAATATGGAGGATGCAAATGACTGATACTGTTCCAGATCGAGTAGATAATTTTGGTAGTAATGGTGCTTCGTTAAAAACTGAAGAACCAGTTGTAGAAAACACTATTACGCACGAAAATTTAGAAGCTCATGCAAATAAGTTACCACGTCCAACGGGGTATCGTATTTTAATATTACCTTTTAGTATGTCGAGTATTACTAAAGGCGGTATACATTTAGCTAAACAAACAGTAGATAAAGAACGTCTTGCTACTGTTGTTGGTTATGTTGTCGCTACGGGACCTGACGCATATAAAGATATGAATAAGTTTCCAGACGGAGCTTGGTGTAAAGAAGGTGATTGGGTAATTTTTGGTAGGTATGCTGGAGCTCGTTTTCAGATAGAAGGTGGCGATATGCGACTTTTAAACGATGACGAAATTTTAGCAACTATTGACGACCCCGAAGCAATTTTATCATAACAACTTGAGGAGGACTCATGCAAGAAGAAGCAGAAAAAATAGAACTAGAACTTCCCGAAGGGGAAGTTGACCCAAGGGCAGCTGATGTCGATAATTCCGTAGTGGAAGAAGAAGTCGTCGCAGCTGAAGAAGAACAACCAAAAGACGAGTTAGATACTATAAGTGAGTCAGTACAAAAACGTATTGATAAACTAACTTATAAAATGCGAGAAGCCGAAAGGCAACGCGATGAAGCAGTTAGTTACGCTCAAAACATTAGTAATACTAATAATGAACTAAAAGAAAAATTAAAGAATTCTGATTCTTCCCTTTTCAAAGAGTATGACAATCGTATACAATCTGATATTGAAAGAGCAAAAAGTTATTTAAAAACAGCTCAAGAAGCAGGAGACGCGGAAGCGATTACGGATGCAACAGAAAAATTATCTAGAGCCAGTGCTGAGGCAGAAAATCTTAGAAGGTTATCTGCACAACAACAGCTTAAAGAAAAAGATGAAGCTGAAGAAGTTCCTGTTGAAGAATATAAACCATCTATTAATGCGACGCAAACAACACCAGACCCTAAAGCAGAGGAATGGGCGTCAAGAAATACATGGTTTGGAACTGATTCTGCTATGACGTTTGCAGCTTTTGGTATACATAAAGAAATCGTAGAAGAAGGGATTGACCCAACTTCCGATAACTATTATCAAGAAGTTGACAAACGTATGCGAGATAATTTTCCGCACAAGTTTTCAGAAGAGCAATCTGCCCCCGTGCAACAGGTTGCTGCCAGTAGCAGAGGTGCTAGTGGTAAAAAATCATCACGCAAAATCAAGTTGACACCTAGTCAAGTAGCGATAGCTAAAAGACTAAATGTGCCACTAGAAGAATATGCTAAGCATATCGAAGGAGTATAAAATGACAGAAGAATATAAACCAGACGTCACTGATCGTAACTCACGATCTGCAGAGACACGAGACTCTCAAACTCGCAGAACGCCTTGGAAACCCCCGTCAATGTTAGACGCACCCGAACCACCTCCTGGATATCAGTTTAGGTGGATTAGAGAAGCTACTAGAGGACAGGACGATAAGTCTAATATGTCTAAACGTATTAGAGAAGGATATGAACCTGTAAGAGCAGAAGAATATCCTGACTTTGAAGCCCCAACTGTAGATAGTGGAAAAAATAAAGGAGTCATAGGGGTAGGTGGACTAATACTCGCAAAAGTTCCGATTGAAACCGCGAACGAAAGAACAGCTTATTTTAAAGATCAGTCTGATTCTGCGTTACAAGGTGTAGATCAAAACTTAATGCGAGAAAGTGACCCTAGAATGCCGATTAAAGATAGCGATATCCAAAGGTCTTCTAAGGTTGAATTTGGTAGTAGGAATAATTCCGACGATTAAGTAATATTTTATTTTAGGCATAGGAGGCAAAAATGGCTAATGTAAATGCACCCGATGGGTTTACTCCAGCATATCACATGTACGGTGGTACTATCAGACCTGCAAGAATGAGAATAGCTAGTGGAACTTCAGCATCAATATTTAGTGGTGATGTAGTTAATTTATCTAGTGGATATGTCATTCAAGGCACGGCAACTGGTACTCCTGTAGGTGTTTTTTATGGAGTATTTTTTACGGCAACGGATGGAACGCCTACGTTTTCAAAAGTGTGGACTGGCGGCACAGCAACTTTAGGTAGTGCAGACGCCGAAGCTCTTGTATACAATGATCCTGGGATCGTATACGAAGCTCAATTTACAGCAGGAACTCCTGCGGTAAGTTTTATCGGCGATAAGTACACTCTCTCAACAACTGCAGGTAGTACAACTACTGGCAGATCGAAAGAAGGTGTAACTGCAACTACTTCAAGTGGTGTTGCTTTGTGTGTAGGTTTTGACTTATCTCCTAGTAATGAAATAGGAGCTAATGCTAGAGCTTACTTCACCTTCCCAACTAACACATTCGCAGTTTAAGGAGAATAGATCATGGCAATTAACAGAGCACAACTCGTAAAAGAACTTGTTCCTGGACTTCATGCTCTTTTCGGATTAGAGTACGAACGTTACAACGATGAACACGAAGACATCTTCGACACAGAAACCTCAGAAAGAGCTTTCGAAGAAGAAGTTATGTTAAGTGGATTCGGGGAAGCACCTGTAAAAGGTGAAGGAGCCGCGGTGGTATATGAGACTGCACAAGAATCATTTACCTCTCGTTACACTCATGAAACCGTAGCTTTAGCGTTTGCGTTAACAGAAGAAGCTATCGAAGATAATCTCTACGATACTCTTTCTTCTAGATACACAAGAGCTTTAGCACGTTCTATGCAACAAACAAAACAAGTGAAAGCAGCTAACGTATTAAATAATGCGTTTAGTTCTTCATTCGTTGGTGGTGATGGAAAAGAGCTTTGTGCTACAGACCATCCAACTGTTGCAAACGTTGAATTGAGAAACGAGCTGTCTACTTCAGCTGATCTTAATGAAACTTCACTCGAACAAGCGTTAATAGATATCGCTGACTTCAGAGATGAAAGAAACTTAAAGATCAATGCACAAGCAAGAAGGTTAATCATACCACCTGCTTTGCAATTCGTAGCAGACAGACTGATGGAAACTCCTGGAAGAGTTGGTACATCTGACAATGATATTAACGCTATTCGTAACATGGGCATGGTCTCAGAAGGTTACGTAGTTAATCATTATTTAACAGATACTGACGCTTTCTTCATCAAAACTGATGTTCCTAACGGACTTAAACACTTCGTTAGATCACCTGTAGCAACCAGCATGGAAGGAGACTTCGAAACTGGTAACGTTAGATATAAGGCGAGAGAACGTTATAGTTTTGGTTTTAGTGACTGGAGAGGAATCTTTGGATCACCAGGAGCGTAATCACTTACGTTATTTAGGAAAGGGAGCTTCGGCTCCCTTTCTTTTTTGAAATGGATGAGCTAGAATGACAAAACAACTAGGGATATTACAACATATCTATCGACTGCCCTAGCAGACAAGCCAAGACGATAGATTCAATTAAGGAGACTTAATATGGCAAAATCAACATTCAGTGGACCAGTTAGATCACTTGCAGGATTTATTTCCGCAGGTAATGCTAATGTGGTCAGTTTAACAGCAGACACTACTTTAACGGTAGACGCTCACGCAGGAAAAATATTAACTTGTAATGACGCTGACGGTAAATTTACTTTACCTAGTATTGTAGCTACTGCTCCTGGAAGAGACGATGAACCTAGTCAGTTAAATAATTTAGGAGCTAGTTTCTTCTTTGTAGTAGAAACAGCAGCGACTGACATGGATATTTTAACTGATGGTACTGACAAATTTGTTGGTGGACTATATACAGGTAAAGATGACGCTACAGGTAAAACTTTTATCTCTGGTGCGTCTAATGATGTTATTACTATGAATGGTTCTACTAAAGGTGGACTAGCGGGTAGTATTGTTAAAGTTACTGCTATCGGTTCAGCTAAATACGCTGTCGAAGGTATAATTTTAGGTTCAGGCACTATAGTTACACCATTTGCTGATGCATAATAGGAGGTAACTTATGGCTGATACAGTAACAAGTCAAACTATCATAGACGGCGTTAAAACCGCCGTCGTGAAGTTTACTAATGAATCAGACGGTACAGGAGAAGCTTCTGTTAAAAAAGTAGATGTTTCCGCTTTATCAACAGATGGAGCAGGTAATGCTTGTTCTTCAGTAACTATAAAAAGGATTTATTGGGCGTGTAGAGGTATGGGCGTCGATATTGAGTTCGATGCTTCAACAAATGTGTTAGCGATTTGTTTACCTGCAGACAGCACGGGAGACGAAGAATATGATACGTTTGGTGGTATACCTAATAACGCAGGTTCTGGCGTAACTGGTGATATAGATTTCACCACAGTTAGTGCTAGTAATGGAGACGCTTATTCAATAATTTTAGTGTTAACCAAAAATTATTAATAATGGCAACATCAGGTACGCGTACATTTGGTTTAGACGTAGCAACAGCTATCGAAGAGGCGTACGAACTCGCAGGGTTAGAGGCTCGTACGTCTTACGATAGTATTACTGCTCGTCGTTCTATGAACGTTATGTTTGCTGATTGGTCTAACAGAGGCGTTCAAATGTGGGAAATAGCTAAAGTAGAGCTAACTCTTACTAAAGGCACTAACGAATATACAATAAATTCTTTTGATATTGATATTTTAGACGCTTATATTCAAAGAACAGTAAGCAGTAGTGTGACTGATTTAGTTATGGATAGAATAGACCGTAACGAATATATTAGTATTCCTAATAAATCAACACAAGCAAGACCAACTCAGTATTGGTTAGAACGTTTAAAAGCTCCAGTTATTCATCTTTATCCAACGCCTGAGAACTCAACGGACAAACTCATTTACTATGTTTGGCGTACAGTTGAAGATTCTGCAGCACAAGTTAACGACGTAGATATACCTACTAGATTTGTTGCTTGTTTAGTTTCAGGGTTAGCGTATTATCTTTGTTTAAAAAAGAACATTCAAAAAGTACCTTTACTTAAACAACAATACGAAGAAGATTTAGCCAGAGCGATAGCTTACGATGAAGATCGTTCACCGTTAAAAATCGTTCCAAAACATGAGTATATATAATGGCATACGCATCAGGTAAATACGCTTACGGTATTTGTGATATATCGGGAGTTCGTTATAAATTAAAAGACATGAAAAGAACATGGAATGGTCTTTTAGTAGGTCCTGATCAGTATGAACCAAAACACCCACAACTAGACCCACCTACAGTTAGTGTTGATTCTGAAGCACTACCTAGAACAAGACCTGAAGTACCATTACCTCAAGCTCAATTAGGTTTAGTAACGGCAGCAGGAGGTTTGTTAGCAACTAGCGATATTATTGGTACTAAATTTGAAGGAGCTTTCGGTACAACAGCCGTAGGCACCGTAACCGTGAGTATAACGTAATGGCAGGGTTTACTTATAGCAGTTTAAAAACAGCAATCCAGGATTATTTAGATAATTCAGAAACAACGTTTGTTAATAATATTAATAATTTTATTGAAACAACAGAAGAACGTATTTTAAAAACAGTGCAACTTCCTGTGTTTCGTAAAAATGTTACAGGTACGCTATCGGCTAATTCACCGTATTTATCGAAACCTACTGATTTTTTATCACCGTTTAGTTTAGCGGTTTTAGATTCTAGTAGTAATTATAGTTATTTATTATTAAAACACGTCTCTTGGATCAGAGACTATACCCCTAATGCCACTACTACAGGTGCTCCACTATTTTATGCACAGTTCGACCAAGATAGTTTTATTATAGCTCCTACACCTTCAGATAATTTTACGGTAGAGCTACATTATAATTACCGACCTAGTTCAGTAACTACAGTAGGAGACGATAATCAAAGTTGGTTATCCGATAACGCACCTAATGCTTTATTGTTTGGTTCCTTAGTTGAAGGAGCAGTGTTTATGAAATCTTCACCTGAAACTGTTATGATGTATGAACAAAAATTTCAAGAAGCATTAGCAATGTTGAAAGTCTTAGGAGAGTTTAAAGATGTTAGAGACGAAGCTAGAAGCGATAACTTAAAAATAAACCCACAAGGAATGTCTAATGTATGAAATAAAAGTAGGAGACGTAGCCATAAAAACTACACAAAATACAGGATTAAGTCCAGAATATTGGACTGAAAGAATAATGGAACGCTTAGTTCAAGTTAGCGATAACGCTGATCCTTTAGTACAAGCTCAAGCTAGAGCTTTTAAAGAGAATATTGAAAAAGTTGTTTTATTGTACTTAAGACAGGCTATAGCTTCTGATAGAAGCACAGTAGCAGGTCTTTTAGAAAAACAAGGTCATCATAAAATGGCTGAAATTATAAGGAGGCTATAATGGCTATATCACAAGCAATGTGTACATCTTTCAAACAAGAACTTTTAGAAGGTGTGCATAATTTTAAAAACTCAGGCGGTAGCACATTCAATTTAGCTTTATATACTAGCTCTGCGTCTTTAGGTGCAGGTACAACTGCATACACTACTTCTAATGAAGTAAGTGGTACAGGTTACACAGCAAAAGGAGCTAGTTTAACTAGAGTTGATCCAACAACATCAAGCACAACTGCGTTTACTGATTTTGCCGATTTAACTTTTAGTAGTGCTACTATAACTGCTAACGGAGCATTAATATTTAACGACACAGCTTCAGGTGATCCTGCAGTATGTGTACTTGCTTTTGGTGGTGATAAAACATCTACTAATGGAGACTTTACTATACAGTTTCCCACCGCTGATGCAAGTAACGCTATTATAAGAATAGCTTAAATTAAATGTCGTCCGTAGGTTGGGGTCGTGGCACTTGGGGCTCAGGTCCATGGGGTCAGCCTGTAGTTATAAATGTAAACGTAAGTGTTACAGGTGTTAATAGCACTTCAGCACTTGGTTCAGAAACTATTCTATGTTCTGCTAATGTAGTAGAAGAAGGACTTGCTGCTACAAGCGGATTAGGCACTGTTACTGTAACTTGTAGTGCTACAGTTGTAGAAACAGGGCTTACAGGTACAACTGGAGTAGGTAATTCAGTTGTAATAGGAGAGGCAGTACAGGGAGTAACTGCTACAACATCTACTTCAGGTTTAGGTGACGAAAGCGTATCTTGTTCTGCTAATATATCTGTCACAGGAAATGTAGGAACCACTGCACTAGGTGATGAATCAGTCACTGCAGGAGCAGTAATAGTAGAAGAGGGGGTAGCAGGAACTTCAGCTTTAGGAAGTGAAACAGTTGTTGCAACAGCATTAATAGTAGAAGAAGGCGTAGCAGCAAGTACTGGATTAGGTGATGAAAGCATAGTCGGTCCTGCTAATATAAGCGTTACTGGCAATACCGCTACTTCTTCATTAGGAACGGTAACACAAAGCTCTAGTAATACTATTACTGTATCAGGGTTTAGTTTAACAAGTAGTCAGGGTGACGAAACGATTATAGCAAAAGCCGTTACGTTAGCTACAGGGCAAGTAGCGACGTTTACTCTTGAAAATGTTTTAGTTTATGGTTTAATTGATACAAGTCAAACACCAAGTTATAGTCCTGTAAATACAAGTCAAACACCAAACTACAGCAATGTAAATACAAGTCAAACACCAAGTTATAGTAGCGTAAACACTAGTCAAACACCAAATTACAGCTCTGTGAATACAACTCAGACACCAAACTATGAAGAAGTTGCTTAACAGGGAGTAAAAAACATAATATAATCAAAACGAGGAAAGACCATGGCAAGTACATATGTAAACGATTTAAGATTAAACGAGTTAGCTACTGGAGACGCTAGTGGTACGTGGGGTACGATTACCAACACTAACCTAGAGTTAATTGCAGAAGCATTTAGTTATGGTACAGAAGCCATAACTACTAATGCAGACACACATACTACAACTGTAGCTGATGGTGCTACTGATCCAGGAAGATCAATGTACCTTAAATAC
>CERF01013670.1_pt1 | contig 14799 bp, 4 predicted proteins | sample 530961 | NCBI WGS metagenome assembly CERF01 (sample SAMEA2621151, study PRJEB7988) | marine metagenome | isolation source: saline water (ENVO:00002010), including
ATCAGAAGTAACAGTTGTTGTTAAGTTATTTAATGTAGCTTTTAAATTGTTTAAACTATATTCAGTATTGCTAAATCTTCTTGTAGCGCCTACACCTGTATTTGTAAAAGTTAAAGTTATATCTGGAGCAAAGTTTTGGCCGACGTCAATTGTTATTTGTTTATTAGTAAAATCTATAGCGGTAATAACAGGTGATCCAATTATACTACCAGAACTAACACCTGTAATAGTATCACCTACAAGCAAATTTTCAACACTATATAGCGTAACTATTTTACCATCATTAGCATCACTAACATCTACTACGCCGTTGACAATTTGTGTTCCTTTAGACTCAAAGTCTGTTATTAAAGGTTGTCTTTTTATAATAATTCTTTTATCTTTACCAACACTATATGTCCATGACAAAGATTTTTCTACACCAGAATTAGCATTAACGTTGCTTTTTACTTTTTTATTATCTATAGTTACTAAAGAAGGAGAACTATCAACTTCTACGTCTGTTGGGAAAGTAAGAACAGAACTGCTTGTTTCAGAAGAGCTAGTAAAAGTAATTTTCTTTTTAGCGTACTGATATATTTTCTTTGTGTGGCTTATTTTAGATAAAACACTATTTAATTGTAATTCTGTATCAAAATGAGGCTCTGCTTGTAATCTTATGCTATAAACAACATTACTAGTCGAAGCTGGAAAAATTATATTTTTTTGATACAAACCACTAGCATTAAGTTTTTCAAAAGAAAGCTTATTATATGTTGTGCTAAAAGTATCAGATGAAAAATTATAATACTTAACAGTAGCATCGTTTGTAGTAATAGTCAATGAAAAAGTAGCGAAAGCATCTCCAACAACACTTAATTGTTTTATGCTACCATCTTCAGTTATATGGTTTTCATTTATATTAAACTCAGTTATTACATATTCACCGTCTTGACCTCTACCGCCTGGCTCTGATTCTGTACCTCCACCAGTAGCGTTAGTACCAGCCCAAGTTAAATGTCTACATAGCATGTTTGGTTCTTGTGTTGGTGTAGCTTGGTTGTCATAAATAAAATCATGCGTGCTATTATACCACGTAATGTTTGTCCATGTAGAATTAGTACCGGGTACACTACCATCGCCTGGTTTAAATTGCGCAAACCAAGGATGAAAATTTATACTACTAAACGACTGATGTAAACATGGGTTTGTTGGATCACCGTTAATACAACCAGGTGGATAGGTTTGCTGGCCGTATGTTACTAGTGGATTTGGACCTGTTGTGTTTGTGCCATGACCCGCGTGAAGAATAGCTCTATTACCAATCATACCGTGGTTTCTACAATTATTTATTACTTGTTTATATTTACTACCAGTAATATAAGGACCTGTTGGAATATTATTAGAAAAAGGAGTAGGATTAAAATTAGTAGATGGACCACAAGTTGGCCCATGAAAAGGTATATCATATAAATTTTGACCAGCCCAAGCACCATGAGTTTCATCACAAATTATATTCATATGAAACTCATCTGTATTAGGACCGTTTATATGTGCATAACCTTGTGGAGAATTATCAAAATAATCACACTTTATTAATATATAAGCGTAAGAGTTAGTTAATATATTTGGATTAACTTCAATATCATCACCATAATCTTCATTTCTATGTCCAAAGCTAGGTATAATTACACCTGGAAAATATTGGTTAGAAAAATCGTTTACAACCATATTTAAGCCTAAAGTACCAGAATTATTAATACCGTCAGTAGATAAAAGTCCGGGGTGGGTAGGAGTTGAAATATGACCATCATCATTGTGGTTGCCATTCCAATGTGCAGGTAGTGTTGTAACTTGCCCGTGATGTGAAGGATAATTAAGATCATCACCTAAATACTGAGAACGTAGACGATAACCATACTGAATTATTCTGTAAAATTTTCCATGCTCGTGATGGCCATCTATCATTTGAGGAAGTTTACCTCCATTACAAGTAAAAAACACTCTAAGTTTCTTTGATTTACACAGCTCTGGAAAATTATTACACTGCATGTCTATTTCATTTCTAAAAGAAGACCCAGGAGTTGCTGATTTATAATATTTAACTGTTGGATGCATAACTTGGCAATTATCATAAAGCCAAGAACCTAATAACCTTTTTCTTTTATCCCATATTTTTATTAAATAACCACTACCGTTTTGTGCTTTAAATTGAGAAATATCTATCTCGTTACCCATAGCATCTTGTTGAGATATGTTTAAATTAAACCAAGGTAAACCAATAACAGAATCCCAACGTTGATTACTTTTTACTTCTAAAAACCCTGGGTTGTTACCTGATATCCACGCGTTAAAGTCAGCTTGAAAAAATTTTTTTATCCACTCTTCTGCGGTCAAAGGATCGTTTGTGTGTGTAATACCATTTTGATCAACCCAAGTAGTTTTTATTCTATAATCATGTCCCATGTTATCAAAATCTAAATCTGTACTATGGGCTCCTGATCCACTTAAACCAGGTGTGTATATAGGTGTTAATCTTGGTGTCCATTTTAAATTAACACCACCAACACCATCTCTATAATTATAACAATCAGCTTCATTAGGTATACAAGGACTTGGTCCACCACCACAATCACCGTTTTGTAAAGCTGTATTACAATCTTGTAACGTTTGAAAAGCATTTAAAGGCGATAAAGTAGAACCAAGAGGGACGCTTATACACTGACTACCACCAGCATCACCAGGACAACGATATTCTCTTTCATAATTTTCATACATAAACATTCTAACTGGTCTAACGCTATATACGTGACATCTTGTAGCGTTTGTAGTTATACCTGTTAACGAATCTATTATTTTAGCTTTAACAAGTCCACCTGTGTGATCAGCTGTTGATGTCCAATATTTATTAGTATTAGGGTAAGTAATATTATTAGCAATAACACCTGGTCCTAAAAGCTTTACAGCTTGATTATATTGTGTGTTGGGACCAATATTATTCATCATTAATGTAGCTTCTCTTTCAGATGGTAAAAACCAATCTTTATAATCTATAGGACCATCACCACTAACTGGATCAACACCTATGGTAGAGTAATTGTCACATAACTCAGCAGCTGATTGATAAAAAATAGCTTGTACGTTTGGTGGAGGATTTAATAAATTTACAGTATTATTTTTACCATCACCAACATCTGCGCCTGTTGCTGTTGATACAGAAGGTATGGCTACAATTGTAGGTATAACTGCTTTCATCCAACCAAACTCAGCAGCTCCGCTAATTTGAGGTAAACCAGCTGTTATTCCAGGATCAGGTAATGGCTGCCAAGTATTACCACTAGAACAATTAATACCATAACCACCAGGCGGCATTTGAGAAATAGCAATATCAACAGGACCTGCTTCAAAATAAAAACCAGTATTGTTACCAGGTGTTTGTGGTGTTGCAAATATGAAACCACCAGCAGGACCTGGATCACCTATATTATATGACATATATTTTTATTTGTATTATTAATATATTTTAAAATGGGTCGGGTGTACATGCGCTTGGATCACTTGAACAAGCTACTGGGTTATAATTAGCATCAAGCGGATCCATACAGCCTGATATATAGCAGCAACAATCTTTATTAGCAAATTGTATTACTTTATCAGCAGACAATACAGAAAGCGTAGTGCTTGACGTTGGCGCTAATCCAGTTTCTATATCTACAAAATAAGCAGTTGCTGGTGTACCAGCACAATCCGCGCAAACAGTATGTTGTTCAATATCAAGTATGTTGTTAGGATCAACACTTAAACTAGTTGCGTTAGTACAATCATTACAAGTTGTGTCAAGGGTTTCTCCTTCAAAGAAATAATTAAGCTTTAATGTAGATGTAGTTCCTGCAACACCAGCATTTTGAGCTTCAACTCTTCCTGCGGGTGTATTTTGTATAGAGGTAGGACCGTCTGATGTGTATTTTTTACCATAATCATAATTAAGAGCATTTGGATCTAAACAACCAGCCATATAACAACAACCAGTTTCATTACCACTACCAGCGTAATAAGAAATATCACTTGCGCTAGTATGATCAAAGCCAGCTGGCAGAACAGAATTAACTGCGTTACCATTAATAGTAAGACTGCTAAGCCCAGCTTCTACGTTTAAATCAGGAGAGAAAAAGCCTGGTTGCAAAGTATTAGCAGGGCTAGATGGATCATAATTAAAAGCTCCTTGTCCGTCTAACCAGCCAGTATATTGACCTTTTGACGTAAGTCCTAGTACGTAACCTGCGTCATTTAAAGTACCTGTATTGTTAAAGAAGCTTGGATTATAACCCATACCACCATACATAACAGAGTTTTGGTCGTCATGAACACCTGGAGCTCCATCATTATGAATAAATCTATTAGCATGGCTGTCTATACATCCATACACTTCTGGAAGACAACATGCTTGATTGCTAGTGTTTGCATCTAAAAATGGTTGAGTACCAAATTGGTTTGGATCAAAATGTGGTAAATATGAAGTTTGTCCGTTTGGATCACCCCATCCCCAACCCCAATTACCACCTACACAACTAGCTCCATAATTAAATTGTGTAGGATCTGTACAACCATTAATAACTGGTATACAAGAACCATCATCTGTGTTGGCAAATGGATCATAATTTAAAGCTGGTTGACCAGGCGTTATAGAACCATACTGATAACCAAGTTGACTTTGAGGTATAAAACTACCACTAAATCCCCAAGTTGGACTTGGTCCCATTGGAGTACCAAAAACACTTTGTACATTAACAGCAGCTTGATTTATATAAGTATGACTAGTACCATAATCACTAGGATCATATTGACCACCATCAGTACAACCAGAACCAGAGTAATTACAATTTGTTCCAAGTGGTAGATTATTAGGATTATGTTGCATTACACCACCCCAAAAATTAGGTAAATCACAGTCAGGACAATAGTTTTCTGCTAACCAACCATCTCTATTATCACTACCATCAATACTAGAAAAACTATTTAACGTTCCGTCTTTAGAACAAACAGCTATAGCAGCACCACCTTGTGGTGGACTATAAAACCATAGGTTTGCTTGTTGAAGACCGTTAGAATAACTTGATCCTCTACAAGCGTATTGACCATTATACAAGCTACCAGCACCAATTACTGTTCTTCCTGCACGAAAACCAATAGTAGGATCAACACAACCTTGACATATTTGGAAATCACAAGATCCAAAATTAGTAGCACATAAAGATGGATCAGCTGATGGATTACCTGGCGTACTAATACCGTTTACAGCGTAATTACAAGAAGAGTTATTAGCACAACACTCTGGTGGATATTGACAATTACCATCATCAGCGGTTGCATTTGGATCATAGTTGTCTGCTGTTGAATCCATACAGCCATAAACAGTATCAACACAGCAAGAAACATCACTTCCATTTTCCTGACCAACACAGTCATAATCTGTACCAAAGCAATCTGCATGTAAAGCAGGATCATAATTTATATATTGATTACCGCAAGTTTGGTTACCAACCAAACCGCCGCATATTGTATTTCCATTTAAATCATGACCAGCACCAACTACACATCTACCACAACCTTGAGTAATACCGTTAGCTGGATCACATATACCAACATAACTAGCACCAATATAATTACTAGAGTTACCAATACCTATATATCCATTATGATTATATAACGAGTTAGTTAGTCCATTTCCTACAACACAATAACCATTAACATCTGGTTGAGGGCCTTGGTTATGAGAAGGAACTCCGCATCCAGCATAGCAACAAGAACCATCAGACTGCGTTGCCGCTGGATTGTAGTTAACAGCAGTAGAGTCCATACACCCGCTAGTAATAAAAGTAGTACCAGTACAACAACAGTTAATACCAGTTTGTGAACCTACACAAGTAGCTCCTTGAGCATCAGACGCAGCGCTACCATCACAAGGCGTGTCTGTAATTGGAAGACCATTAGTATTACCAGGGCCAGAATAATTAGTAGCCGTATTATCCATACAACCATATTGACAGTATGTACAACAGCTGTCGTTACCAGCTTCATAAAACTCATCTCCAGTACCTTGAACACCATCTGGATCGTTTATACAGCCTGTAAAACCATTATAATAATCACAAGCTAAAGGATCTGGACAACCAATACCAGCATAACTACAGCTGTTATCATCAGTATCAGCGCCTGGATCGTAATTAGTTGCTAGTGGATCTGTACAGCCTGGAATTGGATAAATACAACAATTATCGCTAGCGCTACCACCAATAGCACCACCATCTTGAATTGTTTGCGTCCAGTTGTTAGAAGCGTTAAAATCAAAAGTGTTACTACTACACCAAGTATTTGCCATTGAGTTGTAGTTTGTAGCATTTGGATCTAAACAACCATAAAAATAACCAGAGCAACTTCCATCATCTACAGTGGCACTTGGCTGATAATTAAACGCGCCTGGATTTGTACAACCAAAAAACTGACAGCTACCATCATCGCACGTTGCAAAAACACTAAAATTACCAGCAGCTGGATTTGTACAGCCAAACACGCAAAGAACACAAGAACCATCATCAATTGTTGCAGCTGAATTATAATTTGTAGCGTTTGGATCAGTACAGCCATAAATTGTTGTTGGTATTGAAATAGCATTTGGTAAGCCAATACCTTGTAAACTTGTTTCTGAAGGATCTATATTGTTTATATTAGTAGCTTCACCCTTAATATAATTAAACCATTTACCTTCTTTTTCTATAAACTCATTAATCGAACCATGTTGCTCGGTAGACTTTCCTCTATCAGTGACTATTGAGTTTACAAACCAACCGTCTCTTGCTACAAGATTATAATATTCTTGATCATTATAAACAACATTATTAACAGTAGCTGTTGTTATTTGTTCTATTCTAGACTCACTACCTTCGTAATTTAAAGTATTAAAAGATTTTACTATTTCAGGCGAATCGTTTAAAACTAAGTTAACAGAAGAATTAAATTGAAAACCATAGAAATTATTATAATTTTGATTATCTAAATAATGCTGATAAAGACCACCGTCTCTAAAAGTGTAATATTTATTATTTAAACTAAAACCAGCAAAATCAATTGGATAATTAGAACTAGTATTTACAATAGTTTCGTCATATTGTTTTAACCTAGGACCAATAGATTTAAAACTTACCCAACCTTTAGCATCTTCGCTAAATGAAACTGTTAAATCAGAAAAAGTAACGTTGTAATGTTTTTTCTTTGTATCATAGCTACCAAATACATAACCTTTGTCTGCACCAGCATCAAGCATAGTTCTTTCGTCTTGAACAAAATAATCAGCAAACCAATTACGCATGCCAAAATCTGATATTGGTGATAATCCATCTCTTGATAATCTCAGTACAGCACCTCTTTTAGCATCTGTAAAATATGCTCTATAAGACTCTGAGGCAAATGATTCTGGATTTTTAGATATACCGTATTCACCAACAAAAGGAACTGCTTGTCCTAATACGTTTTTAGAAGATGTTAAATTTAAATTACCGTCAGCGTTAAATAAAGCGTCTTTATTTGCTAATATTTTTAATACTTTATTTTCACAAAGAGTTATTAAATCTGTATCTCTAGTATGTAGCTTTTGTATACTACCATAACTAGGATTTAATTCTTTAATGTTATTTTCACCTAGTATAAACTGATTTAAATTATTTACACCAGACATGGAGTTATAAATACCTGAAAAAATTAAACCATTTTTTCTTCTTTCTTCTTTATACCTACCTTCAATTACGGTTGTAGATACCTTAAGCCCATTGTCTATAGTAATTTGATTAAAGTCATCACGTATTCTATCAGATTCAACTCCTATGTCTTCTCCAAAAACATAACAATTAAACCAGTCTAAAGAAACTAAATTACTATGAAAATCTGCTGCTATTCTAATTGAATTATCAGCAGTATAACTAGTATCATCGATATCTTCTTGAACAACAACTTGTATTTTAGTACCTTTAAAAATAATGTCTAATATAGTGCCTTCCTCTATTCTTATTAGATTACCAACGTTTGCCGTGTTACCTAAATTAACGTTTAAACTAAAATCTATGCTTTGTACTATAGCGTCTTTACCTGCGCCTGTATTTAAATCGTTTCTAGCGAGCCAAGTATCTCCATTACCATCAACATCGTTATTAAAATAATCAGGATTTGATTCTGATACTCTAACTATAGCGCCTGGGCGAACCGGCTGTGTAGTAGAGTTTATTATATTAACAGGATACGATCCGCTAGCTTCGTAATAAAGATCTATATCAGTATCTTGTTTAGGTTCTGTTTCCCATATAACAGGACTTTCAGCTATTACTTTTTCACTATCACCTATTGAATATTGATCCTCATAAATTTCCATTATAGTAGGATTTGCGTCAGCAGCTACGTTGTCATTATCAGTTGAATGAGCTGAAGCTGTACCTGTTCCACCTGCTATTGCCCAAGGATATGTAGCGCCACCCGTGCATTCTTCACTAGGACAAACTTCAACACTACCATCGTCTCGTTGAATATGTACATCTTTTAACGTATACAAAGGATTATATCCTCGAGTGTTATAAACAGGATTACCAAAGTGTTCTTTAAATGTTATATGCCAAGTAAGTCTTAAAGCCCAAGGGTCTTTAGCCTCGTCTTTAAATCCACTTGGAACTATAGCAGTAATTATAGAAAAAGGTCCTTCAACCTTTTCTATAGTACGCATAACAGGACCACCATCTTCTGCGGTTTGATCGTCAGAAAACTTAATTTTAGTACCAGGCCTTAGTCTTTGTGCAAAATCTTTTTGATCTGGATGTCTGTCAAGACTAAACTCGTGTGCAGAAAAAGCATTTCCATTAAAACTAGGATCTAGTATTTCTGTAAAAGAAATAGTAATAGTTCTAGGTGATTCATCTTCGTTTAACCGCATACCAGGCATTCTATCATTAGCATAAGAAGAACCACCATAATACAAATTACCAGTAGCACTTCCACCAACATGGGTTTCGTCTTGCTCTACACCACCTCTACCAGCAGCTGCACTACCTGGAGTCCACTCTCTAGTAGTGTTATTTCTTATATAATAAGTTCTATCTATAAACCAAAAGCTTTCTTGTATGTAAGGATTTACGTTAGTCGTAGGCGTAAAAACACCAGTTGTAGGATCAAATTGATTATTACCAATATAATGCTCAAGTATATCGTAAACTCTTTCCGTGTTATCAGTTGGCGTATAAAACTTTTCATTACCACCACCCCCTGACTGGGTAGATGAATCACCACTGTACGAAACTTGTGGTATTAAAGCTTCTAAACGTTTTTGACTAGCTCCATAACTAGGGTCAGTTGGATCGTATATTTGACCAGATGAATCTGTTATTCTGGTTTGAAAAACTGAATCCATAGCGCCATAAAGCTCATAATCTCCATTAAAATCATTATAAGGACTAGTGTTAGTGTTTTTACCAGGATATCTAGTATCTTGAGTATCTTTTTTTAATCTTTCTAATTGTTTTCCTTCTCCAGAATGTATATAATACAAACGGTTTTGAGCAACTTTAACCCAGTTTTTTGTTGGTGTTGATATAACTTTATTATCTATGGTTAAATCTCTTTCTATTTTAACAAAAAATCTACCATCAAACCAAGATTTGTGTTCTTCGTTTTCTTTTCTAAACACTATTTGTGTTTCGTCAAAAATTTCTGAAACATCACCCCCGCTAAGTACATAAGAAAATTCTATATCTTCTTCAAAAGGTTTTTCCATTGTAAATTCAAAACCAGAATTAATATTACTATTAAACACTTTATCTACTTTGTACCATTGAGATCTTCCGTTGTATTGAGTATTGCTTTCGTTTATTATTCTTAAACTAATTTGAATATCTTCTTGACCAAGAGTTAATGGCTCTGCACCTGCTATATTTTTTTCTGCTCTTTTTTGTGCAAAAACAGCAGATAATTCTATAAACTCAATATGTCTATCACCATCTATTTCAAACACTTTAGCGTTTTTAACAGGAACACTTGAACTACTAGCAAACAAACCTGTCGATGAAAAATTCCCACCTACCACATTATCATAAAGTATTGTATCAAGACCTGAAGCTTGTAGTTTTATAAAATCTGGCGCTTCGTTTTTTACAGATAGTATTTTGTATCTAGCCTTTTCTTTTACAAAAGCGCCATAAGCATCTTTTTTAAGTATTAAATAGGTCTCTTCATCTACTTTAGCTCTATCTGAAGAAGGAAAAGATAACCAAACATTACCGTCTTCAGCGTCAAAAACTCTATCCATAGCTAAATTATAATACTCACTAGAAGTTTCTTTTATAAAATATTTAAAACTTGTAGCCCAAGCAGGAGCATCAGTTAAAGGTCTAATAGTTAGCCTATGTTGTTTTTTAGCTATATCTTTATTAGTTTTTATTACACCGCTTTCGCTTGTTAATACCGGTGTTTGTCTACCATAATCATCTTCATAAACAATACCTACTTGATATGTTCTTAAAGATTTTATCGAAGGTAAAGAATCGTAATAACTACCTCTTGGTAGCTGAAACTCTTTTTTATTATAATCTTCTATGTTTAACTCGAAAGAAGCTTTGTAAGGTAAAGACTCATCTGTACCTGGATATAAGTTATAGTTTTGAATATAATTACCATAAACTAATCTATTACCAACTATTTCTTGTGCTAAAGCTTTTCTAGGTACGTTGTCCCAATGTCTTTGATTTTGATTTTCTGATATAGCTTTAGAAATAGTATCACTAGTTATTTTATAAGTTCCTTTAAAACCTAAGTCTTCACGAAGTGTACCAGAAGGAACAAAAGTGTTATAATCATATTTAGAGTTCCAATAATTAAAAGCAAAACCAGGTATAAGAGGATCGTTTTTTCTTATAGTATCAACAACGTATATAACAGGCGAACCAGCTTCTCTATATAATATATCAACAGCAACTACATCATCTGGTATATCTTGAGGTATAAATTGTTCTACATGAGCAGCGTATAGAGTATTTACCATACCTAGATTAAATCCTTTTGTAGGATGATAACTAAAACTACCTGGCGAGAAAGCTATTTGGGAAAATGGAGAAAAAGGTGAGTATTCACCGTCAGAGTATTTCCATCTAGTTGCAAAACGTGGAAACTTTTTTTCAAAAATTAATTCTGGATCTGATAAATTTGTTACAGTATATATATCACTATATAAATTACCACTTAAGCTTTCGATAGTACAACTTATTCTAGTATGATAACCTACAGAAGCTCTTCTATCAGTATTATCTATTTGAAATATTGTAAGCTTTATATCGTGATCATTGTCAATACCTCTACTCCATTTATCTTCTAAATCTGGGTCTGTACCAATAGGAGTTTCTCTAACTGCTTTTAAATATAAAGTATCACCTACTTTATAGTAATCATGAAGCACGTTACCATAATAACCATCTATTAAATTTTTAACATATATATCAACATCTGAACCAACAGCAAGTGATATACCAGCAGCAGTAGAACTAAAAGGCACAGGATAAGGTTGCCCACAATAAAGTTTTATTGAAGTAGATCCACTATTTTCTAATCTTATTACAGGTGGTACTTTAGGTCCTTTTTTTATTACTGTTACGTTTTCTTCTACAACAGGAATACCACTACCACCAGTCGTAATGTTAATACCTCTTTCTGGAACTATTAATCTAGTATGTAAATTACCCGACGGATGAGTTCCTTCTATAGATCTTGGTATGTTTATTCTTTTTGGTTCTGAAAAATTATCAGTCCAAAATAACATATCGTCAACAATGTTGATACCGGTAATCAACCTTGTTTTATCGTATTGTAATATATTGTTACTATCAACAAAAACAGGTGTTATTTGTTGTGTAACACTATCCCAGCTAATAATTAAATTTCTATTTTGAGAAGCTAAAAGTAAATATAAAATATTATTTTTTTCGTCTATAACACTACCAACACAAACAGAGTCTTGAGGAATAACGTTGTTATTTACTATTGCATTACCTAAAATATTTTGTAAAGAACCTATGTCAGATTCATCGGTAGTAGAAACTTGTACGTTCCAAGCATCTCTATATTGACCTCTTGGCACTAACCTTTCATCAAGGTCTTTATTCATTTTACCACCGGTAAAATTATTTTTTAACTCTGGCATTTAATTAATGTTTTATTTGTTTTGATTTACCTCTAAATATTTGAGTTATTTCTTCTAATTTTATATTTGATAGTCTAAGTTTTGCTTTTCTAGTTTCTGCAAATCTTTCTTTTTTATATCTTCTAACTATGTATTCAGGAACATTAGCTCTAGTTGATAGTATTGCGTATGCTATACATTTGTACATTGCTTCTTCAGCAAACTTATGTACTTTCATTTCTTGTTCTGTACCAAGACTGTCACTTATATAATCTAATATCACAGTTTTTCCGGATAAATTAGAACTAAAATGTATTTTTCCTAAGTCACAATCTACATAATAAGAACCATTTACTTGAGCGTGCTGCGGGTCTAAACCAAACCTTCTACCTTCGTTAGGCCAATATATATCATTTTGATAATCCTGATAGTCATTAATATTATTTTCTGATGGCTTGTGCGATTTATAGTTATTCCAAGTAGTAGAAGTTTCTTCGTCACCAACTCTTGTTACAGATAAATTATCTATAACAACATTTAAACCAGCTGTATTAGATGTTCCTCTATGTTGCAAATATACAGAACTAGATAATTCATTTGAAGCTATATTACTAGCGGTTATAGTTTCTGTATAAGTTCCATTAGCGGATCGTCTTGTTGTTGTGGTATAATCACCATTTTCATCTACTATAACAACTTGATATTCTCCAGAAGAATAATTAGATATAGTGTACGTAACCGTATACTGTTCACCACTACGTATATCTACAGACTGTTGTCTAAAAGAATGATAATCTTCTAGCTCATATCCTTTTATACTGTTTTTTTCATAAAACCAACCTATAACAGGATCACCAGCTGTATTAGTAGCAGTAGAAGTCTGAACTGTTTGTGCAGAGTTGTTAGATCCTCTTCTATTTAAAGACCAAATCCTAGCGCCACCGTGAAAATTACCATTTCTTAATAACTCTCCTGATGGTATAAAATCACCGTTTTCGTTAAATAAAAACTCACCGTTAGCATCTGTTTGGTATTTTTTTGGATTTGATGTTTTACTTAACGTAGGATATAATATATGTTTTATACCAGCGTTATCTACAGAAGATATTTTAGTATAGTTAACGTAATCTTGAGGCAATGGCATTGTTAAACTTGGTTGCACTTCTGTTTCTATTGATTTACAAGATTTAAAAACATCAAAACTTAATTCTTGTAAAGCTCTTTGCGCATGGTATGCTACATCTATTCTTTTTATTTTAGATATTAACTTGTTTTCACCTACGTAAGAAACTATAAATTGATCTATAATATTTTGTAAAGAAGTAAATTGATAATTACCATAATTAACGTCGTTATCGTAATATTCTTGTTGACTTTGTGTTATTAATGCCATTTATTATCTTTTTTGTTGTGCAACTTTCTTTTGTTCTTCTGCTGTAGAAGCTTGATAAACGTTTACACCTGTGTCTGCTAATGTTATTCCAGCTAAAGCTAGTATTCTATATACAAGATTACTTTCTTCTGATTCGTGTAAATCAAAATCAGTACTATCGTTCATATTATATAAAGCCTTACCACCAACAACAACATAAGCCCAATTAGCTTGATTTGGTATTCTTACATAACTAATCTCAACTCCACTTGCGGAAAAAGGTGATATTTCTATAGATTTTCTATCTACGTTTGCAACGGTTCTTATAGAAGTAATATAAACAGGATTTTCTATAGAAGGTGAAGTTAAAGGAGATCGTTGCATGTTTATAAGTTCGTTTAAATTTACAGGCTCAACCTCTTTTAAAGTGCCTCTTGATGTAATGCTTACTGTACCAAGCTTATAACAGTCTTGAGGTATTAAGTGAAAATTATTACCCGCGGTCGCTGTTAAAGCTACACCAGTAACTGTTAGCATATTTATTTTTTCATGCAAAAACTCTAGCATATCACTATATTCCGTGTCGTTACCAGACGTTCTACCAAACTGATTTACATCGTAAAAATATTGATTTATTAATTCTAGTTGAGCTTGATTAGCGTACAAATTAAACTCTTGAGGTGTTATATAGCCTCTTTGTTCTTTGTTAGCTAAAGCTAAAACTCTTTGATATACCGTATTTATGCTTACCATATTATTTATCGTAATTATAAGGGAATAATCTATTTAAAGTTTCTTTTCTTTTATTGCAGCCACAATCTTTACCTACAGCCTTACTAACTGTGTCTACAACTTTTTTAATCCCTGTTGCTTTTGTTATTTTTTCTATTGTGTCGCCTAAACCTTTTGATTTTTTATTTTCCATATAATTTTATTTTGTATTACGATCGCCCCGTAGGGCGACCGCTCTACAGTTTGATTAGTTTAATCTTTTTTCTATATTTGCATATATTTCCATACCTTCATCAGTTTTAAACCAATGCGCTAAAGCAGTGTATGGATGTTCGTCAAAAGGAACTGTCATAATAGGTCTATCGTTTGATCCCCATAAAAAGTTTCTTTGATCGTTTGAAATTTTAATAATACCAAGCTCTACAGCTTTAATACCAAAATTTCTAAGTTGAACATTATCATCAGCTGCTAATTCTAAGAACAAAGCAGGATTATTACGAGCAAACACTAGTAA
>CERF01003157.1_pt1 | contig 14219 bp, 19 predicted proteins | sample 530961 | NCBI WGS metagenome assembly CERF01 (sample SAMEA2621151, study PRJEB7988) | marine metagenome | isolation source: saline water (ENVO:00002010), including
ACCAGAGCCTTTAGGCTTCTTACCTGTTCCTTTCTTAGGGTCTTTAGCAGCCATCAATAATACCCACCACTGCGCCGTCTCCAAGCTACAGGTTCATCCACCTCATCTGTAGGTAAACGTATAAACCCGCCCTGTCTAAACCGCATCAATGCCATAACTGTAGAGTCAACGAGGTCATCATGGCTCATAAACGGAAATCCTGCAATCTCTTCTATAACCTCTTCTGCCCAACGTGTCTGTGGCACCCATACCATGCCAGAGGCTATGATGTCAGCCACAGAATTTAATCTAGCCATCTTATCGCCTGATCCTCTATGCGGGGTGTATTCCTGTACAAGCAATCCTGTTCTGCGCATCTCCTGATAGAGGGCCGATCCTGAAGATTTTTTCTCCACGATAAACGCGTCAGGCTCCCATTCAGCGTATTCTTCCATAGCCAACTGCTTCAGTTCAGGGAACTCCAGACGCTGTTTGATACTATTAAGTAAAATTATGTGATGAGAGCTTTCTTCTTCGTTCAGAAACACGCCCCACGTGGTCAAGGCCGTATAGTCTGCACGGTTATGCTTTTCTGCGGCTGCATCCAAAGACATAATTATATATTCGCATGGAGGTGGCTGTTCACCCGTCCACTCCTGCCACCATTCGCGTTTTACTATGGCTGCTTCTTCCGCTGTGGGCTGCTGTTGGTACTGAGCATTCCACTGAAACGTAGGCATAGACGATTTTGTACGTTCTAATGCCTGCATATCAAAAAATTCAGGCCAAAGCGGCTTCTGGACCACTTCATCACTGTCTTTTTTCTTAATATCCAGTATTGCAGGGAACTCTACGACTTTATACTGGTCAGCCATGTCATTATTTGTCATGTCACGCGTTACACGGCCTGTAAGATCGTCCATATGCCAGCGTGTCTGTATTATCGCCACACTACCGTTTGGCATAAGGCGAGTACGTGCGCCAAAAGTAAACCATTCATATGCTTTTGCAAAAACCTCGAAATTTCCGTTAATTACGTCCTGTTCTGAATGTGGATCATCCACAAGAAGCAGGTCAGCACCGCGCCCAGCAATGGCAGAACCGATGCCGCAGGCATAATACTCACCCCCTACATTCGTATTCCACCGCCCTGCAGACTTACTGTCCTGTGCTAGCGCCACAGTGGGGAATATGGCACGGTATTCGTCCGTAGATATCAGGTTTCTGACCTTTCTACCGAAGTCTACCGCTAAATCTGTGGTGTGCGAGACCATCATAACCTTCTTGTTAGGGTTACGACCAAGGAACCACGCTGGGAAATAGATAGAAACAAGCTGCGACTTACCATGACGGGGTGGTATGTTCACACATATGCGGTCTTTGTTGCCCTGTTCGATGTCCATCAGCAGGCTTGCCAGCACTTTATGGTGTTTTCCCACAATATAATCAGGCTGCATACGCTTACAAAACTCTATAAGGTCGTTATATGCTGCTTTGTTTGCCTTCCGCGCCTGTAACTCGTCAACCATACGGTCAATTTCCAGTATTTCTTCGTCAGAGAACGCGTCTAGGTTGTCAAGAAAGTGGCCTACGTCTAATTCGTCAAAAGTTGTGGCCTTATTCATTGTCAAAATCACTTAATATAGCATCAGCATCTAAAGAAGTTACTACATTTTCTATTTCTGGCTCCGGATTTACCAGTTTTGCCAGCTTTGCGCGTAGTTTATCCTTAATATCATCTGTAGTCTGATGGGTAATTGTCACTTCAGACTTCTCGGTAAACAAACCTACGTCTGATATCTTACCCAAAAGCTCCAAAGCACGTAGACGATGCTTGGCATCGGGGTTTTCAGATTCAATTATCAATTTGTTTGTAACTAAATGACGAAGCTGTACAGAAGATTCCACAACAGAGTGATTAAATTCTTTAATTATAGAGTTTGCCAGCTTGATGGACGGGGGAGTAAGTGTAGCAGCGCGTTTGTGTGTGACCTGTTTTGAGGTTTTGTCGGGGTCTTGTGCATAAGCTGTTAGGAGAGTAGCGGCTACTTCTTCATCTAATGCGTCAGGTGTAGCATCTACCCCATGTTCTTCTAACTTGTTAACGGTATTGTCTAATGCCTCAACACGTTCAGGGAGTGTGATGTCTTTTACACCATCTGTCAAAGGTACACCAAGTTCGGGTTCTATGTTCATCACCATAATGTGTTCGCAGGTACTAACCGTATAACACGTGAGGATATAGCATAAAAAATTTTTTGCAAGGGGAGGTTGGGACTCCCATGGGGGGTGCTTCCTGAAACTGGAAAAATACAAAAGATTTGAGTAAATTAGTATAGTATAGAGTAGCGCGGAGTCACAGTACACACAGCGGGGGGTGGGGGTGGGGTACCTCTAACGAATTAACGAATCGGGCATCTGCCCGAATAGTAATTGTAAATCTTATTATAAACTAGGCTAATCTCGCAAGCTATTGTCTAACGTGTTATGTGCTGCTATAAGTTGGTTATCGGAACAAGGAAACATGGGGTTTCCAGCCGTATAACTTGAAAGGTTATTCAAATGACTACTAAAATTGACATCAAAGCAATCCGCAAAGTTGGCGCTGATTTAATCAAGGTTCATGGTCTTGGCGGCGAATTTAAATCAGATGATCTAGGCACTTTAGCAAGTGCGCATTCTGGCGAAATGACATCTAGTCAAGCATACGAATACCGCATTACTGAATTGAACGATAAGCCAGAGAATTGGTTTACACCTAGTCAGGAAGGTAGCACCAATGACAAAGTGTCATGGAGTATCAAGCGCAAAATGGCAATGGTAATATGCCTAACACCTAATGAGGTGGGCCGCATGGTGGAGACTGAGGGCACCACCAATGAATTGGATAAATTATTCCGCAAGCAAATATCTGATAAGATTAGCGATAAACTAAAAAATATCAGACGCGGTATGATTAACGCAGACCGCCGTCTCAATCCTGATAAGTACCAGCGCAATATCGTGAAGCGTGACGCACAGGATCGTAGTTTAGATAAACTTGCCGACATCCTCAAAATACTTAATGAGGTCAACGAAGGCGATGATAGCATTTACGATATTCCAGAATGCATCATTGCAGCTAAAAACTTAGAAAAGCAGCTTAAGCGTAAATCTTAACTTGTTACACTGGCCAGCCCTTCACGGGGTTGGCCATTTTTTTATGTCTAGTGAAATGCCAACTAGGCATCGGGCATATGCCCGATTGCACTTTTACCACACCACTTTGATACCAGTACCCGAATAGCGCCGAGCCTCTGGAATGCAGTGTAAGAAATTATATGCTACGTGGTACAACTTTGTAATCGGGCAGATGCCCGAATGATATTTGATACCAGTACCCGAATAGCGCCGAGCCTCTTCGCGTGGTTTAAGCAAAGCGTATAAGTTATTGAAATCATTATAATGTTAGAATGTGAGAAACCGTGTGAGAAAAATTTAGGGGTTAAGTCATTGAAAACAAAGCAATGTGAGAATGTGAGAGTTTTTAAAGAGTATAAGATTTATTTAGTAGTAGTAGTGTGAGAGAGTTCTTGCGCGTATTCTACGCTTTGCTCTCTACCTTGAAATTTTCTCACATTCTCACATTCGTTTAAAATCAATGACTTACACCCACCCATTTTCTCACATTCTCTCACATACACTCATATACCGACTTATAATACTTTGTACGTTTTCTTGACATAAGGTGTTATATGTGATATAACCATACTAGGCCATGACACTTGGTGACATTGCCTACCAACTGTAACCATTCGGGCATATGCCCGATCCAAACTTAGAGGTCACAATGCCAAACAAATGCACATGCCCATCATGCGGCAACGATTATGACTACCGCCGCCGACAGTTAGGCTACAACTACTGCCTAGACTGCGGCGACATCCGCGCAGAGCAACAACGTCAGTCTTGGTGTGTCGTGCCACTGCCAAAGCAGGCATACACTCTCGTCACCCGCAAGTCTGACTTGCTGCACCTAAACCAGAAAACACGTTAACCATTCGGGCATGTGCCCGATCAGACAAAAGGAGAAACAAATGTCTGCACCATCAATATCATCCGCTGCTATGCTTGTTAAGTTTAGCGTAACCATACCGACATTCCGCAAGGGTGACCGTATTGCCACTGAGGAAGTTGCTACCAACAACGGCGCAGATCGCAAGCGCTTCAATCTAACCAAGTCGCTCATTGACAACAAAGAGTTCAAAGCTCTGAAGACCCATGTCGGTGATGTGCGTAACAACATATACTATGCACGAACCCAGCCGTGGGATGACAAGGGGCCACGCCTCTTGTCCAATGCAAACTACTTCGACTTTCACGAAAAGATGACCTATGCCATCGACCAAGGCAAAGACCTGTGGGATATATTTCTTGACACGTACGAGCACCAGCGTGACGTGGTTGCTCCTCGCGAGTTAGGTGATCTGTACGATCCACTGCAATATCCGTCACTGTCTGACTTACAACTGGATGGGTTCCACATGAACCTTGGATATTCAGGCATTGCCGAGGCTGGCGACTTTCGTTGTGACATCGGCAAGGAGGCTGTGGATTATGTAAGAAGTCAGATGCAGTCTGACAACGAGGCACGGGTTCAGGGTGCGATGAAAGATTTGTGGCATCAGTTACACGATCAGATACAGCGGTTCCTCAAGAACCTAGCTGTCGACGAAACCACAGGTAAGAAGGGTAAGATCAGCGATGGCATCTTTGATCGTCTGGTCGCACTCACTGACATGTTACACACATGCAACTACACAAACGATCCGGACATGGACGCCATGCGCCGTAAACTATCGGTTACTCTGGATAGTGTCACAACAGATGCTATGCGCAATAGCCCAACTACACGTGAGAAAACACGTGAGAAACTAACCGAGGCACTGAACAGCCTTCCATCATTAGACATATAATCGGGCAGATGCCCGAAAGGAGAACAACATGAATACCGCTAAACAAATGTACGCACTTGACATCCAAGAGACTGCCGACTTGATTACCATGATCGGCAGAGATCAGACCGTGATTGCCATTGGCAGCATGGGTCAGGGTAAATCAGCCATACTCGACATTGTGGCTAAAGAGTTACCCACACACAAACCGTTCTACTTCGATTGCACTACCAAGGTCGATGCTGGCGACATGGGCTTACCCAGAATGAAAGAGGCGCAAGAGAAAGACTTCTTCACGCATGCCGTTGCTGAAGAGTTGGGCTTTCATCACGATGGCCCGATATGCCTGATGCTTGACGAGATCGGCAAGAACAAGTCGCTGCTTCCTGCCCTGCAACGGATCGCATACGAGAAGAAGTTTGGTATGCACGAACTGCACCCAGACAGCATTGTCTTTGCTACGACCAACAAGGCAAGCGAGGGTATGGGTGACGTGTTATCTGCACTCATGCGTAACAGGACAACAGTCGTCACCATACGAAAGACCACAAATCTCAAGTGGTTGGAGTGGGCTATCGACAATGATATCGAACCTCTGTTGATGGGTTATGTCAAAGACCATCCAGAGTTGGGTGATGACTTCGAGGATATCAAAGACCCACAAGAAAACTTGAAGATATACCACCCGAAAGACCCATCGCGTCAATCGTTCTGGACATGGCGCTCTGGTGAAGCCGCGTCAAAGATACTGAAGAAACGTCACATGATGAGCAATCACATGCTGACTGCGGCACTCATCGGTACTATCGGTGAGCAAGCGGCGGTGGAGTTGATGACTTTTGTCAACGTGGCGAAGGACATGCCATCTGCTGATGACATCAAGAACGATCCGAAAAACGCCAAGGTGCCAAGCTCTGCTGCGGCTGTGTGCATGACTGTGTTTCGCACGTTAAGCACAATAGATCGTGATTGGATGGACGCATGGATGACATACATGGACAGGCTCGACACCGAGGCGCAAGGTCTGTTTGTCAATGGCGCACGATCCGAAAAGTACAGCAAGCGTAACATCGTGATGCAGAACAAAAAGTTCGGTGAGTGGTCACGTCTGAACGGTTACATGTTCCAAGCGGATAAAGTGTAATGGATTGGTATCTGATGAAAGAGAACGGTGACACGTTCTGGACGCAATGTGAGAGCCGCGAACAGGCTCTTGCAGATGCACAGTTGTGGAATGCAGAGTTAGTGCGACAAGCCACCATAGTTGAAACACATTACCTAGAAGAGGAGGAGTGATGTTGGCGCACAACTCGACCAGTTTTGCGAAACGCATCGACAGCAGTGGTAATGTGGGGATTGGTACCGAGTTAGTACGACAAGTTACCATAGGTGAAATACATTACCTAGAAGGAGAAACAATGAAATACGAAATCAAAGTCGAAGTAGTGATATGGGGTATAGATGCCGCAAACGTGGATGAGGCTGAGTATATCGCAAGCTCTACTCTGTATACACCGCGATGGTGGGAAGAGGTGAAGCACAAGATCAACGTTAAACGTGTTATGTCAATCGGGCATCTGCCCGAACGGAAAGAGGAGAAGTAAATGTTTCAAGCAAATATGACATTGGAAGAGCGCATGTCGAGAGCGACAGTCGCTTGGATGAGAAAGGAGCCAGCACTCGCTGGTGTCCTGATGATCGGTGAAACGTATCTGGAGAAAACTTTTAGAGGCAAAGAGTTCACCGCATGCACAAACGGACGTGACGAATGGTATTGCCGCTCATTCATGGAAGCACTCAACGATCCACAGATACGGTTCGTCAAGATACATGAGGTGTACCACAAGATGTATCGACACCCGACAACATGGGGTCACTTGGCTAAGATCAACGCACGGCTTGCCAATATTGCGATGGACCACGTGATTAACAATCAGATCATGGAAGCCTATGGCAAGGATGGGTTCGTTGAGATGCCCGAGAACATTACCTACGGTGACGGTCAGTTCTTCAATGAATGCTGCTGTGATCCACAGTTTGCAGGGTGGGATACTGCCAAAGTATTCTGGCATCTGTATAAAGAGTTAGGTGAAGATGACGAAGGTGATCCCGGTAATAAGGGTCAGAATGGTGACGGTGAAACAGGTCAGATGTTTGACGAGATTGACTTTGACGGCGCTGAAGAACTGACACGCGAAGAAAGGCAGGAGTTGGAGCGTGAGATTGACGAGGCACTGCGCCAAGGTGCGTTGGTCGCTGGCAAGATGGGCAGTGGTGGCAACCGTGACATTGACGAGTTACTTCAGCCCAAGATTGATTGGCGCGAGGCGTTTCGTGAATGGTTCACTGCAACCTGTGCTGGCAGGGATCAGAGTACATGGCGTAGACCTAACAGACGATACCTAGCAAGCGGACACTACATGCCATCTCAGATCAGTGAGACCGTTGCGTCTGTGCATTGCAGCAATGACATGTCTGGGTCTATCGGCGATGCCGAGGCTAAGATCATGGTGACAGAGACGGTCAACATATGTGAGACTGTATTTCCTGACGAGTTACACATAACCTATTGGGATACCGAGGTCTGCGGTTACGAGAAGTATGACAACACCGAGCTTGACACTGTGGCTGAACGCACGAAACCTGTGGGTGGTGGCGGCACTGACCCGACAGTTGTGCCTGAGTTTCTCAAGGAGAAAGACATAAAGCCAGAGGCTACGGTTGTCTTAACAGATGGTTACTTCTGGGGTGGCTGGGGTGATTGGGATCATCCAGTGTTGTGGGTTATCATCGACAACAAAGGGGCCAAGCCGCCGTTTGGTTCTGTAATACACGTTAGCAGAGAGGACTTTATGAATGGCTGACAAAGACACACTGAGAATTTGTGACATAGTTTTTCAGATGAATGACGAGGGTGCCGCTTGCGGCATCCAATTCTCTGATGAATTTATGGCTCAAAGTGAAGAGTTGCAGGGCGCGATGATCGACGCGATGCAAGCAACCGTGAACAATTTTGTGGAGCGGTCAGGCATGGTTATGAAAGACGATGACATAGATATGGCAACCCAAGATGCGGCTAACTTCTTAGATAGTTGCGTCAAGAAACAAAGAGGTAAAATATAATGAATGATGGGCCATACAAATGTGTTGACGATGAGCCATTGGGTGATTGGCACGACACAGAAAACAAAAGCGGATGCTATTGCGTAGTTTGTCTCATCTGCGTGAAAGAAGAATACTTTACGGATGGCGTGTGTGGTCGATGCAACTTCGATGATCCATGCACATACACATAACATATGGAGGTAAAATGTAATGGACGATAAACCAGATTGGCAGGACAAAGTTATCTTTGTGATTATTATCACACTCGCAATCGTGTTAATATTCCTAACCAGTATAGGTGTGATATGATTGAGTTTTTTACCGTGTTGATCCTGACGTATCACATACAAGGTGAAGCGCACCACACTACGGTCCTCTATGACACAGAGGACAGGTGCCAAGAAGCTATGGACAGAGGCGTGATGCTGCCTCTGTATAACCAACTATACGATCTGTATGGCAACGATACGATGATGCGTTGTTACGTGACAGAGGAGGTATCTAAATACCCGATAAGACCAAGACGTAAACCATTAATCGGGCAGATGCCCGAACCAAAAGAGGAGAATAACTAATGGGCTGGGCAAACATAAATCACGAAGTGGTACATAAAGCTACTAAAGAACACGATAGTATCATTGACACCTACATAACAAACCCTGTAAGTGGCACCCGAAATCAAAACACCATCACTGCTCTGGAGTATGCCAAGCTTGTGTGTAAGGAGTTACGTGGTGCGTCTTACGCAATGAAAGACCACACGTCGGTGTGGATATACCGTGAAGGTGATATCCATGTCATGGGCTGGGTTGGTTATGGCGATTGGCAGACAACAAAGACCTCAGAATATCAGTTTGTTGTGTATGCTCCGTTCCACGAAAACCACAAATACCGAGAAGAGGGTATTCAACACCATATGGCTATGTTTAACGACAGAGACAAAGCTATCAAGAAAGCCAAGGCTCTGTTCAGAAGTTACACGGTTGGCGAAAGTGCCTGTGCACTGAATGGTAAGTCTGCCAGTAAGATCACTGATGTGCAAAGCGTTGCGACTAAAGCGTACAAAGAAGCAGGCAAATATCTGGACATACATATAAGTAGTTACGGCGCAGGCAAGCACGTATTGATAGACGAGTTCAAAGCATTGTTGGCGTCTGGACATTCGTTCTTACGAGCCGAGGTCGGTATTAATATGAAAGCGTTCTGCGATGCGTATGATCTGTTCAAGAAGCGTAACGCATCAGAGATACCTATGATGTATGTCGATATGGTCACCGATAGGTTTGGTGACAAGATATACAGATTGGCACGGCTGAAGAACGGACGACACTACGGCCCGAACCCCTACAGAGAGGTAACAAGTGAGGAGCATTGCCAACAGTCGGATGTTCCTCAGTGGGTTGTGGATCGTGTGTCTACATTGCAGATCGTTGATGATGGCACCTATGTTGAAGGCGTTGGTTACAAACACTTCGATAACGCGTACACAATTCATGTCGACGAGGTAAATCCCTTTGTCGATTAATATGTATGCACCAACCGCAGTGGGAATGATGGAGCATGACATCGCATGCCATGTTGTGATACGTCCTGTATCTAACTATGTTCATATACGATGCCTAAAAGGTTTAACACTTGACAATGATATTAGAAAACACTATCTGTCACTTGATGATACCCCTGAGTGGATACGCCATAGAGTTTACGCCTTGTCAGTTTTAGACCCCGATGAAAACCAGATTGTGGAGAACGTGGGCGTGCGTTCAGCGCCTGATACATTTTGGGTATTTAAAAAATCAATCGGGCAGATGCCCGAATAAAAAATTCACACCACCTCTGATATTATTCGGGGTGGTGTGTTATAATGTGAGGAGAATAATATGGGGGTGTTACCCTGTTATGCCAATGGCAAACAGACTGCACGTGTGACGTGTGACTGTTGCGGCAAAGAGGTAGTGATTGGTATACCTACCACCAACTATCATAGAAATATGACGCCTAGTCGAAGAGCTAAAATAGCGGCTGAAGTAAAGACAAGTAAACCAGTTGTCCAAAAAATGAGGTCAGTTGGCTGGGTTGTAAACAAGGCCAAAGTTGTTTGTAATACTTGCGTCAAAAAAGGTAATGAGGAAAAAATGAACCAGAAAATTAGTGTGAAGAAGGTAGCGTCCACTGTTACGAAAATCGAACCCAACATGAAATCCACTCCTGCACAACGGCGTGAAATACGTAAGTGGTTAGATGATTTATACGACGTTGACAGGTGTTGTTATAAAGAAAATAACTCTGACCACAGTGTGGCTGATCTATGTGATGGTAAGGTGTTATGGGGTTGGGTTAAAGAAATCCGAGAAGCCGACTACGGCGAGGGCGGTGGTAATGAAGAAGCTAGCCTGATGGTAAAAGAAGTTAAGAAGCTGTCTGATGCCATAGATACAGCACTGGTTACCAGTGAGGTAGCACAACAGGATTTTCGTAAAGCCTATGAAGCTAACGCTGCTAAAATGCAGAAAGCACATGATGGGTTACAGGCACGGCACAAAGAAGTAAATGAACTTATCAAAAAGATAAAGTTAAAGGGATAACATGACACCCGAAGCGAAAGTTAAAAAGAAAGCGGTACAGATACTCAAAGAGTTGAGCGCCTATTACTTCTACCCTGTTACTGGTGGTTATGGGCGCAGTGGTGTGCCTGATATAATAGTTTGTTATAGGGGTTTATTTATTGGTATCGAATGCAAAGCTGGCAAGAATAAACCCACGCCGTTACAAGAAAAGAATATGGAGGACATACACAAGGCAGGTGGCGTTGCGCTTGTCATCAATGAGGATAACGTATCACGTCTAAGCAGAATACTGTTTGATTTATCGTCCGGTTAGTTTGGTTCCGAGGCGATGGGGGTAGAGCCGTGAGAGACCCCTACATTGAAATATCCACGGCAGTAAGAGGTGTGCATCCTTTCGAGAGTACCTCTAGCACATTGATCTTACACTGGTTCGCAGGGTGGCTTTGGCTGCTCTGCGATACCAGTTTCCAAAAATGTAATCGGGCATATGCCCGAATGAAAAATAGGAGAACGACATGGCTCGTAATAAGAAAACTAAAGAAGAAAAAATTTGGGCATACAAAGTTAAACATCCAGAAGCATCAAGCTCAGAAATAGCAAAGGCTACCAAAACATCTTATGGCTACGTGTGGAAACTGATGAAAAAGGTCGGCACCCCAAAAGAAGTTTTAGAGGATGACACCGACTACGAAGCGGAAGCGCACGCACTTGCAGCGGAAGAAGCGGAGCGTGAGGCTAGCGGTACGGCAGCGGATTGGGATTTTGAATTAGAGGGCGATGTTCCACGTGAAACAGTTTCGCGCCAGAAGATATTGGATGAGGCACTAAAGAAAATAGAAGGTGAACGCCACGAAGAATACGGCGATGCAGCAGAAAACTTTGATCGCATCGCAGGGTATTGGAACGCTCACCTTGGTTTAAATAATTTCATTACACCTCGTGACGTGGCGGCTATGATGGTTCTGCTTAAAATATCACGTCTACACGGTGACGGTCCTAAAGATGTTGACACTTATGTTGATATTTGTGGATACGCTGCAATCGGCGGCGAGATTGCGAGTAGCGATTAATGAAATTAATCACGCTCGACTTTGAAACATTTTACGACAGGGGTTACTCCCTGTCTAAAATTACTACTGAAAATTATATACGCCACCGAGACTTTGAAGTTATTGGCGTTGCGATAAAAGAAGGCGCAGAAGAGACCCACTGGATTAGCGGCACGCACGAACAAATAGGTGAGTACCTAACACGTTATGATTGGGAAAACAGCATGCTGCTGGCACACAACACCATGTTCGATGGTGCGATACTCAACTGGCAGTTTGGCATAACTCCTAAGATATACGCTGACACATTATGTATGGCACGCGCTTTGCATGGTGTTGAGAGTAGCGTGTCGCTCGCAAACTTGGCAAAGGCTTACGGCCTACAGAACAAGGGTGATGAAGTTACACGTGTTATGGGTAAGCGTAGAGGAGACTTTACAGATGAGGAGCTAGGCACCTACGGGGATTATTGTGTGCTGGACGTAGACATAACACATGACCTGTTTATGAAAATGATCCGCGCATTTCCGCCAAGAGAACTAAAGCTGATAGACTTGACGCTTCGCATGTTTGTTGAACCAACGGTGGATTTGGATGACGGTCTCCTTGAGTTGCACCTAGCCGAAGTTAAAGATCGTAAAGACACGTTACTTGCCAAGGCAAACGTAACGAGAGATGATCTAATGTCGAATGCAAAGTTTGCGGTTCTGCTACAGAAGTTAGGTGTAAAGCCGCCTACAAAAACAAGTCCTCGAACCCAGAAGGTTACTTTTGCATTTGCAAAATCTGATGAAGAGTTCTTGGCACTGCGAGAACATGAAGATGATCGTGTGCAAGCTCTGGTCGCTGCTAGGTTGGGTACCAAAAGTACCCTAGAAGAAACAAGGACACAGCGGTTCATAAACATATCCCGCCGTGGACTTCTACCTGTACCTGTAAGATATTATGCAGCGCATACTGGTAGGTGGGGCGGCGATGATAAGATCAACCTCCAAAACCTACCAAGCCGTGGGCCTAGTGGTAAAAAGTTAAAGAGAAGTATTATTGCACCAGCAGGACACACGTTGATTGACGCCGATAGCTCACAGATAGAGGCGCGTGTATTAGCATGGTTAGCCGAACAGAATGATTTGGTTACGCAGTTTGCCAATGGTGAAGATGTCTACAAACATATGGCTTCAAAGATTTATGATGTAGAGCCAGACGAAGTTGATAAAGACCAGAGGTTCGTAGGTAAAACCACTATCCTTGGTGCAGGGTATGGCATGGGGTCCATAAAATTCCAAAACCAGATGAGTAATTTTGGGTACGATATTTGTAAAGATGAAGCACGTAACATAGTAGATATATACCGCACCACAAATCACAAAATTAAAACCCTTTGGAAGGTTGCCCAAGAGACAATAAAAAATTTACATAACAATAAGTCTACGGAATTGGGGCGTAGGGGCGTTCTCAAAGTAGATGTAGACAAGCAAGCAATAATATTACCGTCTGGCTTGCCAATGTATTACCACGACCTTGAAGTTACAAAAGATAAGGATGGGGGTAATCTTCAATACCACTATAAAACACGTAGGGGCATGGTGAAAATATATGGCGGTAAAGTTGTGGAGAATGTATGTCAAGGAATTGCGCGGTGCATCATAGGTGAACAGATGCTACGCATTGCCAAGAGGTACAAGGTTGTGCTAACTGTACATGACAGTATTGTTAGCTGTGTAACAGATCAGGAGGTTCCAGAAGCACAAGCATACATAGAAGAGTGCATGCGATGGATACCCGATTGGGCAGAGGGTCTGCCTATTAATTGTGAGAGTGGAACAGGCAAATCATATGGAGATTGTGAGTAATGGATGAACGACATGAGTTTATAGCCGCAGAGATAGAACGTGCTTACGTTAATGCGGACGATGATTGGAAAAAAGAATACTACCATAACGCTGCAAGCTACTTAGCTAAAAACCGTTATGTGGAGGGTGGCAAAATTTGCGCGTTCTGTAGAGAACAAGGGATGGCTGATCCACACCACCACAATGTTTGGGGTGCGATGATCGCATCTTTGAAAAAACTAGGTTGGGTCGAGAAAATTGGTATGGTCGAGCCTACCACGAAACACACGCATATAAACCAAGTGTGCCAGTGGGAAAGTAAATTATTCCGATGATACATAAAATAGCACCGTGGTCATTCAGCAAAATTAAATCTTTTGAGCAATGTCCTAAACAGTTTTACCATGAAAAGGTAGCGAAAGACTACCCGTTCAAACCCACGGCAGCTACTATTTACGGTAACAAGTTTCACAAGGCCGCAGAACACTACATCAAAAATGATACACCGTTACCCGAAGAATTTAGGTTTGCGCAAAAAGGGTTGGATCGTTTAGCAGACAAACGAGGTATTAAATTCTGTGAACGCAGGATGGGCATTACCGAAGACCTCAAACCTTGCACATTTAAAGACAAAAATGTTTGGTTTCGTGGGATTGCTGACCTGCTTGTAGTTGACGTGCTAGGTGAAATGGCATGGGTAGTAGACTACAAAACGTCTAGCTCATCTAAATACGCAGACAAAGGGCAGTTGGA
>CERF01008823.1_pt1 | contig 14154 bp, 15 predicted proteins | sample 530961 | NCBI WGS metagenome assembly CERF01 (sample SAMEA2621151, study PRJEB7988) | marine metagenome | isolation source: saline water (ENVO:00002010), including
ATACCTACCACCAGAACCGTCACTTGCAGCATCTACATTGCTAGGAGCTCCTCCTCTCGACATATCAAATGATTTACCCTTAGGAGACTTTGAGGTTCCTCGTTTCCAGTTTTCTTTTAAGAGGTGTTTTACTAGTTCGTCGAATTGCATAATATTATTTATTACTGACAGTGATAATTTAAATAACGCTGTAGAGCTTTTGCATAATGTGTACCCTTATTTTTAAGTTTACCTTTTGCACCTCTTACTTTACTACAAGATAGTTTACCTAGTCGACTCTTTAAGATACCAGGCTTAACAGGCTTATGTACATCTTCAGCATTTTCACTCTTTTTCTTTTTATTCTTCCAGTTAACACGCTTCGGTCCTTTCTTCTTGTACATCTTACCTTTAATACTTTTACAAGCTGCTTTAGTTGGACGACAAGCCGGGTAGCTACCACCAGATTTTTTAGATTTACGACCACAGGGTCCTCCGGTCTTACAATTTACCCAACCTTTAAACTTTTTACCAGTTTTAGGATCAGTACCACCTCTATCAAACCACTGACGTAGTGAGTCACTAGCTTCAAGAATTTCTCTTTGTGACATACTCATTTCTTTTTCCATATTTTACCACTTCTGCATCTTACTATAGCTCCTGATTTATATGCTGAAGTCTTTTTTCCATATACAGAATCAGCTTTACGCTTACATCTATCTGCTTTTTTCTTTTCTGCATCTTCTTCCGGTAAATCTTCTTCATTCTCTTCCCCAGTTAAATAATTAATTCCTTTATTTTTATCTCTCTTCTTTTTACCAGCTAAACCTTTACGAGTTTGAATTTTACCTTTACCTAAAATTTTAGGTATTCTTGCATCACCAGGTGCATACCCATCTTTTGAATTAGGTTCGCTTGGAGTATATATATCATGCATTGAAGGACCATCACCAAATGCACTAGAATCTATATCCTCTTTTAATATTTTTAAAAATAGCTGTTCAAATCTACCTGTTGATTCCATTGTAATTATATTTATAATATAAAGATGGAATTGCTAAAAAAGTACATCGATGAAATTGGTCAAGATTTTGTACTTGATGATTTTAATCTAAAAGAAGCTCAAATGAGACTACCTGCTCGAAAGCATTTCTGGGTAGCAAGACTTATGGATGCAAAAGTTAAACGTAATGTTTTTATTAGTAAAAAGAAAAAACTTAAAAAAGAGGTAGTTAAAAAAGTTATTACTGATTCCCCAGTAAGAATTACACAATCAGCAGCAGAGTCAGCAGCAGAAAAGCATGAATCAATAGCTGATCTTAATGATAATATAGGGGAATTAGATGCTATTATTGAATATCTTGAAAAGGTTGAAAAAATCTTTAGTAATATGCATTGGGAGATAAAAAACATCGTTGATATTAATAAGATGGAGCAACTATAATGTTAACTTTTGATTATAACTCAAGTACGCGTAAGATACAATTTAGATCTGAAGATAAAGATCTATTTGATCGTATAAGAGAGCATTTTAGTGTAGAGAATGATGGAGCTCGTTTTGCGAGATATAGAGGTCGCTTTGCAGCTAGAAGAAAATATGCAATAACAGGTACAGGTGCTTGTGAAATAGGTTTATATTGGGAAATAAGACAATATCTTATTAAGGAGCAAGTTAAAGTAGATATTGAAGTTAGTGAAAAGCTTCAAAAAATATTAAAAGTTGGTAAGAATATAGAATTATTTAAAAATTTTACATTTAATCTAAGGGAGTATCAAGAAGATGTTGTTAAAAAAGCACTAAAATTAGGTAGAGGTACGTGTGTATTAGGTACAGGTGCTGGTAAAACGTTTACGACTGCCGCTCTTATTGAAAATTACTTCAGAGATAGTAAAGATAAAGATACTTTTAAGTGTATTATGTTAGTACCTGATTTAGGATTGGTATCTCAAACATATGATGAGTTTTTAAACTGTGGTACTACCTTCAAATTAACTAAATGGACAGGTAAAACTAAACCAGACTTAACTGCTAATGTAATAATTTGTAATATAGGTATAGTTCAGAGTCAATTTGATAGTAGTGATTGGTTAAAATATGTAGATTTACTAATTGTTGATGAGTGTCATAAGATAAAATCATCAAATAAAATTAGTAAAATTGTATCTAAGATAAAAACACATAACAAGTATGGGTTTACAGGTACACTTCCAGAGAATAACCTAGATAAATGGTCAATTATAGGTAAATTAGGTCCAGTTATATATGAAAAATCGAGTTATGAACTTAGATTAGAAGATTACTTAGCAAATGTTAATGTAAAGGTGTTAAATCTCGAGTATAACACACCTCCACGTTATCTTTCTGATAATGCTTATAGAGAAGAGCTAGATTATATCTACGAAAGTCATTTTAGAAACGACTTTATTACTAAATTATGCTCTAAGCTTGAGAATAACACCCTTATACTTGTTAATCATATCTCTCACGGAGTAAATCTATCTGAATATCTGACACAATGTAAAAATAAGCAAATTTACTTTATAAGAGGTGAAGTAGAAGTAGAAACACGCGAAGATATAAAGAGGATAATGGAAAAAGATGATAATGTTATATGTGTAGCAATGAGTTCTATATTTTCGACTGGAGTTAATATCAAAAATATACATAATATTATATTTGCTGCAGGAGGAAAGTCGTTTATACGTACAGTTCAGTCAGTAGGTCGTGGATTACGTAAACATGCTTCAAAAAACAAGCTTATTATATTTGATATATGTGATAAGCTAAGATATGGTTTACGTCATTGTGTAAAGCGTAAAGAAATTTACGAAACAGAGAAGATAAAATACACAGAAACTAATATTGTTGAAAAATAGAATTTTTATATTATAATTTAACAAATGGCCGCAAAAGAGAAAAAACCATATTATATAGAACCGAAAGTCTTTAAAGAGTCTTTAAGAAAATACTATGATTCAGATATTCTTACTGATGATTTAGCTGAAAACATTAAAAAGATTGCATATGGCTTAAGCTATAATGCATCTTTTATCAATTATACATATAAAGATGATATGATAGGAGATGCTCTCATTAAAATGTATTCTGCTTTAAAGCATAAAAAGTTTAATTTTGATAAAGCAACTAACCCCTTTTCATATTTTACTACAATAGCATATCATGCATTTATTAACCGTATAAAAAAAGAAAAGAAGCATCATGAAGCTGTTACTAAGTATAGAGAACGCGTTTATGAAGATTTTATGTCTAATCCAGAAAATACACACGGGCATGTTTATGTAAAACCCCCAGACGAGGAAAATTTATTTGAAGATCAATAAGCCAAAGGTTGCTATTTTTTCTGATCTTCATTTAGGTGTTCATTCGAATAGTTCTGACTGGCACGGTTATGCTATTGAATGGGCTCACTGGTTTAAAGAAGAGTGTAAGAGAAAAAATATCAAAGATATAATCTTCTGTGGTGATTGGCATCATAATAGAAGTGAGATATCAGTTAATACATTACAGGTTTCTGCAGATATATTAGATATCCTATGTGATTTTAATATTATTGCAATTACCGGTAACCATGACATATATTATAAGCATAGAACAGATGTTAATTCATTATCAATATTTAAAAAACGTAAAAATGTAACTATATTAGATACCTTTGATACGATTGAAGCTTTTGATCGGACCATTACATTCTGCCCTTGGAATACAAACATAAAAGATGTACCTGAAAGTGACGTTATCTTTGGTCATTTTGAGATAGAAACTTTCAAGATGAACTCTTATAAGGTTTGTGAAGAGGGACTTAAAGTAAAAGACTTGCTTAAGAAGAGTCCATTAATAATTTCTGGTCATTTTCATACTAGACATGAAAAAAAATTTGGTAAAGGTACAATATTATACGTAGGTAACCCGTTTCAAATGGACTTCGGTGACGCAGGTAACGGTAAGGGTTATTATATTTTAGATTTTGATACTCTACAGTATAATTTTACACCTAATAATATATCACCATCATATAAAAAAGTACCTCTTAGTGAACTTGTACACGAAGGGTCAATTACTAACAAAATTATAAACGATTTTGCTGGTAATATAGCACGACTTAAAGTCGATATGAACATATCACAAGCAGATATGGATATATTAATTAAAAAGTTAACCTTACTTAAGCCAGAAGCGTTAACTGTAGATTATGATATAAATTTTAACCGTTTAATTGATGATACAGATAATAAAGAAGATTTATCTGGTATTGATATACCACAGGCAATTGAAGAGTTTGTAAATCTACTTGAAATTAAGAATAAAAAAGAGATAATCAAATATACTCTTGGTTTATATGAAAAAAGTAAACTTTAAGAAACTTAGCATAGTAAATTTTTTATCTGTAGGTGAAGATCCTGTTACTGTAGAATTCAGTAAAGGTCTACATGTTATAACTGGTAAAAATAAAGACAAACCTGATCGTAGAAACGCTATTGGTAAAAGTACAATAGCAGATGCTTTATATTTTGCTATATTTGGTGAAACGTTGCGTGAGTTAAAAAAAGACTTAATACCTAATAATCTTACTAATGGTAAAACTCATATTGAATTAGACTTTGAATTAGATTCACCTCGAGGTAAAAACAATTATAAGATTATTCGAACTTTATCTCCTTCAAAAGTTTTAATTTTTAAAGATGGTGTTGATAGAACACGTGATAGTATCAAGAATACTACCGCTTATATTAATAGTGTATTAAGTGCATCACCTTCTATCTTTCAAAACTGTGTAATTATGACGGTAAATAATGCAGTTCCTTTTATGGCTAAAAATAAAATTGAAAAGCGAAAGTTTATTGAGGATATTTTTGGTATGGAGGTTTTTAGTACAATGTTAACAGCTTTGAGAAACGAATATAATGAAATCTCACGTGAGCATGATACACAGCTAACTAAGTTAGAAGAAATAGATAAAGCATATAAAAATTATGAAGATCAAAAACAACGAATCTTGGAAACAAGAAAAAATAAAAAAGAAAAATACCTTGGTCGTCAAGAAGATAATACCGAAGAAAAAGAAAATCTCAAAAAAGAACTTAATGAAATTGAAGAAATAGATGTTGTTAAAGTTAAAACCCAGATATCTTCTCTAGAAGATGCTGTTTCAGATTACGATTTAAAAATTGAAACTAACTTAGAATCTGTTGCACGTAATAAGGCTTTAGCTGCTGAAAGAAAAGAAAGATATAAGAAGATGGGTACCGAAGAAGAAAAGTGTCCAGTATGTCTTCGACCTATGGAAGAGCACGATGCTGAATTAATAGCTAAAGAAAAAGAAAATCTTAAAGAATATATTCATGAGGCAATTGACGGTATCAAAAACTACTCTGATGGGCTTAAGGAATTAAGAGTAAGAAAAGACAGGTTCTTAAAGGCTATTAGCCAATGTCAAAATAAAATATCGGAAGCAAAGTTACAAGAGCAAAATAAAAAGAATATAGAACAACGAATAGAACAGTTAGATAAATGGCAAGAAGAGCTCGAAAGTGACTTAAAAGCTATTGAATCTACAGATACTGATTTTGATTCACTTATTGTAGAAACAAAACAACGTGTAGATAAGCTAGAAAAGAAAGTTAAAAAATATAGAGATGAATTAGCTAAGTTGGATATAGTAAAGTATGTTGTATCTGAAGAAGGGGTAAAATCTTATATAGTTAATAAACTACTCGAATTACTTAATAGTAAATTATTACATTATCTTAAAAGACTTGATTCTAATTCTATTTGTATTTTTAATGAGTATTTTGAAGAAGAAATATTAAACGAAAAAAATAAAGTATGTTCTTATTTTAATTTTTCAGGCGCAGAAAGAAAGTCGATCGATCTTGCATGCTTGTTTACATTTTCTGATATAAGAAGGCTACAAGGCGGGGTACAATACAACATAGCAATTTACGATGAGTTATTTGATTCATCATTTGATGAAAAGGGTATTGAATTAATTACCCATATTTTACAGGATAGGGTAGAAGAATTAGATGAATGTTCTATTGTTATATCACATCGAAAAGAATCAATTAAAGCTGTAACCGGGGATGTAATATACCTTGAAAAAGAAAACGGTATAACAACTCGGGTAGATTATACGGAACTTTAAACTATATAATACATAATATGATTGGTGCATCTCCATACCCACAACCGTTTGCTTCTCCAATAGGAGCTCCAACACCACAATTACATAAACCAGTAGTACATGGACCAGGCTCAGCACCAGTACCGAGAGAGGCTACATTACCTAGGTTTGTTAATTATCTAGCAGATTATTCTGGTTGTGGTCATTGGCGAATATTATGGCCTGAAGCTGTTATAAATGCTAGTGGCGCTGGTATGTCTCAATCTACTACAGCCATGGTTACTGATCCGAAATGGTATACAGGTGTAAAATGTATTAAGGTACAGAGACAAGCATCAGCACCGCAAAAGAAGTTTATACAGTTTTTAAAACAAGTACAACAAGAGCATGGATTTAAGATTGTATACGAGGTAGATGATGTTGTATTTAGAGAAGTAATACCTGATTATAATAAATTTAAATTTGCATTTGACACAGATGAAGTTCGTCAAAATTGTATTGATATAATTAATTTAGTAGATGAAGTTACTGTTACATGTGACTTTATGAGAAAGTTATATCAAGAAAAGACCGGTCAAGAAAAGATAACTGTTGTTCCAAATTTTATTCCAAACGGGTGGATGGGTCAGTTATTTAATCCTAATGCACGTCGCAGAGCATACGAAGAAAATAAAAGAAAGCCTCGCATACTTTATACAGGATCTGGAGCTCATTATGATGTTGATAATAAGACCGGGGGTAAAGACGATTTATCCGAAGTAAGAGACTTCATTAGACAAACCGTTAATAAGTATCAATGGATTTTCGTTGGAGCATTTCCACCACAATTACAAGATCTAGTTCAACAGAGAAAAATTGAATTTTACCCATGGCAGACTCTTTTAAGGTACCCGCAATTTATATCGAATCTTAATGCACAACTTATGGTAGCGCCATTACAGGTAAATGATTTTAACAGAGCTAAGTCTGATATTAAATATATTGAAGCTTGTATCTTGGGTATACCTTGTTTATGTCAGGACATGGAAACATATAGCAATACTCCATTAAATTTACGTTTTAGTAACATAAATGAATTTGAAGAAAAAATTGCGAAAATACTAAACTACAAAAAGAAAAACAAGTATTTTCAAAACGTACATAAGTTAAGGGCTATAGGTGAAAAGAGAATCTTAGAGTTAGACCAAAATATTGGATCACATTTAGAGGTACTAACTACTCCATGGGGAAGTACTGATCGAGTACATTTAAAACAGTGGAATTAGGAACTATCTTATTATAATAAGATAGATGTCTTATCGTAATGTAGTATATAATGGTCGTAATCGCTGCGTAAATTTATTTACTTGGGATACAGATGGTAAGCGGGTAATGCATGAATGTTCTTTTGAGCCGTATTTATATCTCGAAAATAACGGTGGTGATAAAACATCTATATATGGTACTAAGCTAAAGAAGCGTAAGTTTAATACTAGTTATGATCGATCGCGATTTGTTCGTGAATCTAATGTTAAGCGTGTATTTGAAAATATGCCTCCTGCGCAGCAGTTTTTACTCGACTTATATTGGGAGCAAAATGAAGCAGCTGAATTTAGTACACACCCATTAAAAACATGTTTACTTGATATTGAGACTTATTCGCCTGACTCTTTTCCTAATCCGGAAGATCCAACTCATACTGTAAACGTAATAACTTGTTATGATAACTTTACTAAAAAATTTCATACGTTTGGTATTAAACCATATAACGGTAAAGGAGCTAGTAATCTAAATTATGTTTATTGTGAGAATGAACGTGAGATGTTTATTAAGTTTATTGAATATTTAGAAAGTGATTATCCAGATATTCTTAGCGGTTGGAACTCAGAGTTTTTTGATATACCTTATATTATTAATAGAATTGAACGTATACTTGGTGAAGATTATGTTAATCGATTATCACCGCTTGGTAGAGTGCATTTTAGATCAATTAAAGGTAAATTCGGTCAAGATCAAAAACGATATTATATTGATGGTGTAGCTTGTCTAGATTATCTCGACGTATATAAAAGGTTTTGCTTAAAACTTAGAGAATCATATAAATTAGATGCTATTGGTGAAGTAGAACTCGGTCAACGTAAAATTGATTATGGAGATACAAATCTTGCTACCTTATCTGAAGAAGACTGGGATACATTTATTGACTATAATATTCAAGACGTTAATCTTCTCGTCCGTCTAGAAGAAAAGCTTCAGTATGTACCCCTATTGCGTAAATTATCCTATGTTGGTTTAACTACTCTTGAAGGTGCGATGGGAACCATCCAGGTTATTAACGGGGCTCTATGTATTAGAGGAAGGCAACGAGGTGAGGTAATTGCTACATTTTTACGTAATGCTGATACAGGTAAAAACCCGGGAGCATACGTTGCAGAACCTAAGCAAGGGTTTAAGAATCACGTAGTATCGTTTGATGCTAACTCACTGTACCCTAATGTGATGATATCTTTAAATACATCCCCTGAAACTAAAGTAGGTAGAGTTGAAACTACAACAGATAAAAAGGTATTAATACAGCATGTTAGTGGTAAGGTGTTTGAATTAGATAAACCAGCATTTGTAAAATTTCTAAAAGATGAGCAATGTTCCTTATCTAAAGCCGGCTTCCTTTTTACGCAAAAGAAAAAAGGCATAATACCCGAGTTTTTAGAATATTATTATAATCAACGCGTTAAAATTAAAGAAGATCTGTTTAAGGCTAAAACTAAGCTTAAAAAACTTAAAAAGAATACTCCGGAATATATTGATGCAAAATACGAAGTAGAAAGACTTAATACATCGCAAATGGTGATTAAGATTCTTATTAACTCATGTTATGGTTATATGGGTAATAAAAATGCTCCTATTGGAGATGATGATATTGCTTCTTCTGTAACGTTAACCGGTCAAGCAGTTATTAAATATTCAAATGAGCTTATCAAGGAATTTATCAGAAATGAAGTTCCGGATATATCAGATAGAGAACTGGAAGGTTGTATTGTATATAACGATACGGATTCTTCCTATGTATCTATTACTCCTCTTGTTGATAAGGGCTTAAACTTTTTAGATGGTAGCGATGTACATCAAGATACACATAACAAAATTCAAGAGATTGAAGATTATCTCAACAAAGGAGTTGATGAGTGGGCTAAGAAGTCACTATTATCATTAGATAGTCGTTTTGTATTTAAACGAGAGTGTATTGCCGATGTAGGTGTGTTCTTACAGAAGAAAAGATATGTAATGCATATATTGGACGACGAGGGTATTAAAGAAAATAAATTCAAATATACTGGAGTTGAGGTAGTAAGAACAACTATGCCTAATGCAATTAAGCCTTATGCAAAAAAGATAATTGAAACTATGCTTAGTACTCAATCTTTGACGAAAACTAACAAAGTTCTTAATGAAACTTATGATATATTTAAAAGTTTAAATCCGGAAGAATTAGCTTTTGTGATGGGAGTTAAAGGATATGAAAAATATGCTACTCAATGTAATGAATTTAATACTGTAAAGAGTATGCCTATACATGTTAAGTCAGCATATTTTTATAATTTACTATTAGATAAGCTTAATACTGGAAATAGGTACGAGGATTTAAGCTCAGGTGATAAAGTGAGATATATGTATGTTGAAAAACCTAACAAGTATGGGTTAGATAGTATTGGTTTTAAGTATGACTACCCGAAAGAATTTAAGGACGTTTTTAAAATCGATTATGATAAAATGTTTGAAAAGATTCTCTTTCAAGGTATAGAGCGTTTTTATGATTGTGTTGGTTGGAATATTCGCAAACCAGCTGAAAATGTACAAGTTGAATTATTTGACCTGTTCGCCTAAATAGACACATGGCATTACAACCCGGTGGATACACAGACAGACCAGAAGATGATAATACTAAAAACGCGCACCCAGCTTATAATAGAGGTAAAGCGAGAGGTATTTTAGAAACATTAGCTATTTTAAGAAATATAATTGTCGGTACAGATAGTGGACAAGGAACTATTAATTCAGCTGAAATTGAAAAGATACGTAGGTCAGTTTTTATTTTAAGAGATGCACTCCACCATGCTCAAGATAAATCTACTTATCTATCTAAACAAGCTAAAGAAGCGCTTGAGGAAGCAAAAAAAATTGCAAATACTTTAACTTATCAGTAGAAAGCAGTTGATTATTAAAATTTTTAATTAAAATAATATTATGGCAGATAAACCAAAAGAAAAACCAATTAGTACTATTGTTGATCATATCGGTAGAACCGTTGTCGGTAGAGTTGTTAAAAATACCAAAGACGAAATTACTCTTTATAATCCAGTAATTATTCATGTACAGCCAGATCAACAATCTGGTCAACTTCAAGTTCAATCCTTTCCTTATATCTTTATGGAGTTCCTTAAAGACAAAGATAAAAATAATTGGACGTTTTCAAAATCCGCAATTAGTACGTCTGACATTGAGCTAGATGAGCGTATTATTCAGCAGTATGAAAATATTAACAACCCCGCTCCACCAATTCAAGAAGGTACAGCTCAAACCGAACCGGAAGTCATTCAATTATTTGATGACGAAGAGGAAGAAACACCCGTTGTTGCTGCTACCTAGTAGTGGTTAAAGGCGTGGTAGTGTAATAAATAATTTTACTATGAAACTAACTAAATACACACACAACCCAATCGCAGAAATTGAAAGAGCCTTTGATGGCTTCTTTAACTTAACACCAGTCTTCCACCAACTGGAAGAAGTATATAAAACTGGAGATCAAGTTCGTTTTGCATCTGACGAAGATACATTAAGCGTTCAAATTGACCTACCAGGTGTTACAAAAGAAGATCTAGATCTTTCTACAGACACAGATCAACGCGAAGTTTATATTAAAGCTAAGCGTAAAGTAAAAGCCCATGATGGTGAAAAAGAACAAACCTATAATAGGTCGTTTTCAGTAGGAAGAGAATTTGATCTTAATAAGATTAATTTTACTTACGTTAATGGAGTTCTTGAAGTAGATGTTCCACGTAGGAAAAAAGAAGAGTATATTAAAACGTATACTGTTTAATAATATAAAACTTAACCTAAAAGCCTCGGTAATTAATTACCGAGGCTTTTTTTATCTCCGATTATAATCTATAAATAATTATGTGAATTTAATTGTTATAGCTGATTTAACTACAAATGAAGGGTTATATTTTAGATATTTAACAATGGTAGCAGAAGTAGATGTAGTGGTTGAGACTAGTAAACCTTTAATAGATTATCATTATAAAAATCTTAAAAGCCATGGCTTATATGACTTTGTAGATGATATGGTTACACCGGAATGTGATGTAGAGGGTATTCGAATTGATACAGAATTAAACTACCCCATGACAATACAAACAGATAAAATTCGCGGAACCAATGTTTTACATCTATTAGAGCAAATTAGACAGTTGAAAAACATATATACGAAAATATAATCGTATATATGGATAAAGACATTGCTAGTGCATTAGATGATATAGATAAAGTTAACCCGTTTGCTACTTATTTAAATAGTAATACCCTTAGTCGTGTTGGTGAGTGGATCGATACTGGTTCTTACGTATTAAACGCTATTATTTCTGGATCAATTAACGGTGGTATACCAAAAGGTAGAGTAACTATGTTAGCTGGCGAATCTATGACTGGTAAGTCTTTATTTGTTCAAAAAATATTAGCAAAAGCTCAAGAAGATGGCCTCATTCCGGTGATATTTGATACAGAGAACGCCATTGATCCGGATGGAGCTGAAAGATTAGGTTTAGATATTAGTAAAGTAAAGTATGTTCCTTGTACAAGTATTGAGCAAGCTAGAAATTCACTGTATAAGTTCCTTACTTCAGTTAAAGAAAAAGGACTTGAGGGTAAGTTCATTGTAGCTATTGACTCTCTTGCAAATCTTCAATCTGAACTCGAGCTTAGTCGTATGAGTAAAGATAGTACTTCATCAGATATGGGTACAAAGGCACGAGCTATGAAAACTTTAATGCAAACCTGTACTAATTTAGGTTCAGTAACTCAAACTACCATTTTATGTACTAATCATGTCTATGATGACCCTACTGCTTTGTTTCCTTCTATAGAAAAAAATATGCCTGGTGGTAAATCATGTGTTTATCTCCCATCTGTAACAGTTCAGTTAGCTCGTAAGCCTATGAAATCAGATGGAGGAAAGACTGTTGATGGTGAGTTAGCGGTTGGTCAAAAGAAATACTCTGGTATTATTATTAGAGCGTTAACTCGTAAAAATAGATTCATTAAACAATATCTAGAAGGTGAAATGTACCTTTCTTTCTCTTCTGGACTTGATAGATATTACGGTTTAGTTGACCTAGCTGTTGGTGTTGGTGCTGTTGTTCAAACTGGAGCTACATATCAGCTTGAAGATGGTACTAAGTTAGGTTATTATAAGAATTGGAGAAAGGATACTAAACTCTGGGAAGAAACTATTCTACCTAAAGTAGAAGAACGGATTAAGAATGAATGGTCTTATAGTAATAACGAAGACGATACTCCAGATGAAATTGATTCGTTAGATGATTTAATTAATAATGAAAAAGCTAGTACTAACACTTAGTGGAGGAATGGACTCATCTGTGCTTTTGTATATGGCACAAGATAGAGGCTATAATGAAATACATACAATAACCTTTGATTATGGTCAAAGGCATAAACGAGAATTATCTTGTGTTGATAAACAAATTAGAAATGTTAATGAACAATTTTCTGGGTGGTTTAACGTAAAGGTGACTAATAAAGTTTTAGATGTAAAATATATTAAGGATATAGCTCCAACTTCATCTTTAACTAATAACGATATCGACAACCCAGATATTAGTGAAATGGCAGGTGATGCGCAGCCTGTATCTTACGTACCGTTTAGAAACTTAATGTTTTTATCTATTTGCTCTGCTTATGCAGAAAGTGTAGGTGCCGATACTGTATGGTATGGAGCAGCACAAGTTGATTCGCTTGCTGGTTACTGGGACGGTAGTGAAGAGTTTGTTGATACTATTAATAATGTAACCGATCTTAATAGAGAGAATAGAATTAAAGTAGAAGCGCCGTTATTAGATATGTCGAAAGAAGAAATTATTAAAGAAGGTATTCGATTAGGCGTAAAGTTTGGAGATACTTGGACTTGTTATTCTGATAGAGAAGATAAACTAGCAGATGCTACTACCCCGTCAAGTAGTATGAGAGTAAAAGGTTTTGTAAGTGCAGGTTATAGAGATCCAATAGCATATGTTCAACAAGATAAAATAGATAAACTATATGATGAGAACAAATGTAAAAAATGTGCTTAAAGACCGTATTTTCTAAGCTCTTCTAACTGCCAAGATGTTTTAGGCTCGTATCTTTCTTTGAATGATTGATTTTTAACTACTGTCTTTTTATTACGCTTATCACTTTCCTTTTGTTCAGTTAAGTAAGCTGCAGTAGTATTTTCAACTTGAAGTTCTTCTTCATCTTCACCGTTAAGCTTCTTCATTGCATGCTTCTTTTTATCATCATCAACAAGAGCATCTAATACCTCTTCATAATCATCAGGCATATGTTCTTCAGGGTGTTCATGAGTTAAGAAATCATCAAGTTCATTATCTTCAACCGAATTAATAACATCAAAGTCACCTAACCGTACAACATGATCTTCTCCATCTTGATCTACTACAATCGCAACGTTGTTTTCAAAATCCACCTCATCTACTACTCCGCTTTTTTGTAGACCGTCCCACATAACTTCTGCACCAACCATTACTTCTTCACCTTCGTAATTACCTCTCATCTTAGCTAGCACAGCTCCCGCTACTCTATCACCTGCTTCCTTTGAACCATACTTTTTGCCTGCGCTTTTTGCTATTTTAGCAAAATTCTTTCCAGGTTTTCCGATATCTTTTCCTGCTCTAGCTTTCTTAGCACTAAGATCTTCTGCATCTTCTACTTCAGTAATTCCATTACCCTCTTCGTTAGCAGCATAACTCTCTGCACCTTC
>CERF01003156.1_pt1 | contig 13642 bp, 21 predicted proteins | sample 530961 | NCBI WGS metagenome assembly CERF01 (sample SAMEA2621151, study PRJEB7988) | marine metagenome | isolation source: saline water (ENVO:00002010), including
TCCCTGCATGGATCAGTAACCCATAAGACTGGTCATTATCTATCTCTCTATTTTTAACTGTAAGTGCATAAAGATTGGGAGCAACACCATCAGCTAAATCTATAGTAGTCACACCGTCAATATCCACAACATCTAGGTTTGTTGTACCGTCTACGTCTATATCACCAGAAATGTCTAGCTCTGTGCCAATTAGTTTTTGCGTTAATGTCACTACACCATCAGCAGCAATAGCTATAGCATCGGTGTCACCAGCAGAGCCAATATTGCCTGTATTTGGTATGACAATATTGCCACCCGTAGTCATAAGGCCACCACCAGTGTATGTGCCAGACACATCTATATTGCCGTTAACGTCAAATACTGAAGAAGCGTTTATCTGCACGGTAGGAGCGGTTACGTCTAACGTAGTACCTGCATTTACTTCTAAATGACCATCTGCTGATGCAACTATATTTTCCCCGCCAGCAGCATCGTTGAATGATAATTTACTATCTGCGGCTAAAACAAGTTCGTCTGCAGACTCATCCCATAGTAAAAAATGGCTGGCAGATGCGCCAAAGAACTTAACATCATAGCCTGTATCATCGACACCTACGGTTAGTGTGCCATCTAACTGCACGGCACCATCAATATCGACAGCATCTAGGTTAGTTGTACCGTCTACGTCTATATCGCCAGAGATGTCTAATGAAGCAAAAACAGAGGTGCCTGTGGCTGTGACTGTTCCACTAAAAGTAGCGTTGCCAGAACTATCTATTGTCAGTCTGGTGTTTGTACCGATTGCTGTGGTGCCGATTTTAAATTTATCACCATCACCATCATCAACACCCATCGTAAAAACTTGAGTGCCAGACAAAGCAAACGCAAGAAACGGATCACCGTCTGTAGCTGTATTGTTTATAAGCAAACCAGTAGTTGAACCAGCGCCGCCAAGAGTCAAGCTAGTATCAGCGGTGTGAGTAAGACTTATATCACTATCAGCGCCAAAGTTTAAAACAGCGCCATCGGACTGCAAGGTTAGATCATCATCCACAAACAAGTCAGGCACAGCCAAGTCTTGCATCAAATCAAACACAGCAGCGCCAGACCCTTGACCATCTGTGGCTATGACTTTTACCTGACCTGCTAAGATAGCTACATTCGCGCCAGACCCCTGTGAAAAGGTCAAAGTTGCTGATGTAGTATTCTCAATAATCCAGACTTTAGATAACGTGTTAGGTGCAAGGGTTACAGTACAAGCTTGCCCGCCGCCTGTGCATTTTAAGTATAGAGACCGAAACTCGTCAGCCACACCATCAGCCATTGTAATAGTATGAGTAGAGGCATTTGCTATGGCTTCGCCTGTCGAACTATAGCTGAACCCGTCAGTTATCAACTCAAGGTTTACATTTGTTTTCGTACCCCAAGTACCTGACTGTTCACCAGTTCCTATCTCTTCAAGACGTAGGTTGTTTTCAAACGTACTCGCCATTCTTCAATCCTTCTTGTCCTATGCGTATGATCGCATTTGAAACATCTGCTGTAGGAAACGTTATAGCAAAAGTGCTACTACTGGAAGATTTGTCAGACCCAAAGTCCAACACAGCTATTGCAGGGTTTGCGCCACCCGATTTATATATCAACGCACCTCTAGCTGTTATAGTAGAGCTTGTCCAAGATACATCGCCAAAATCTACAAACGCTGTGGCTCCTGAACTAGATGTGGTGGCTGTGATTGTCTTACCCCCTGCATCATACCCTGTGCCAGAAGCCTCGTTTGTTGTAGCATATGCAGTTGTAGTCTCATCAAGCGTAGCGTCAGATGTAAACAAAGCTATCTTAAACGTCTGTGACGTGTCAGAACTAAAATCCATCTCGCCTTCTAATAAAGCCAGCTTAAAGGATGTGCACATATAGTTGCCACTAAATGCCATTATTGCCCCTTATCTACTGGTATTCTTTTCTGCCCGGATCGGTACGCATCTCTGCGTAGTTTACCGTCACCCATCTCCATAAGCAATGTTATTGCTTGTAAGTACAATTTTTCATAATTTGCAATTACATCAGGTTCGCCTTTTAAGAACCGTATAGCCTCTATCAAGGCACCGTTTAACAGTGCTGCGCTTGCATTATCGCCTAACCAAGATGTGCTGGCTGTAACAATAGACGCTGGATAATACCCATAAATATGTTCTAATTCATAGTTTTGATCTGGCGTTGGTCCTAATTGTATTTGTGTTTCACTATGTTGTGCATAGAATTTAGGTAGTCCATATTTTGCGCTTGTGTTAACAGGGAATGCTTCACGTATAAAATTAACATCCTTGTTTAACAAAAACGTATGTGTGCTACTGCTTATGACAGAGATGCTATACGTATATAAATAATCTGTAGGTAATGTGTATAACTTATTAGTTGCTGTAAGAGGCCCAGTATCTGTTTTACGTAAAGCAGGTATATCTACTGTTTGAAGTATTTTTTCTTCAGCCTGTTGTGTAAATAAAGCAAGTTGGTCATCCGTAAAAGATGTTTCACAGATGTCTTCAATGTTTGTTTTTAAAGAAGAATAGTTCATGTGCTCACCGTAACATCGCCTATAAATCCAACAGCTACCAGATTATTAGGTGTTAAGCCAAATGGATTATTGAGGCCTACCGGATCGAAACCAAACTGTATGTTTCTACTTCCTTCCAACTCTGCGCTATCTGGACGTGGATCACGTAATGCTTGTGGGTCGTTTATAGGAAACTCACCTAGCTTAAGCTGTGGGTGATCTGGACCCCAACATTCAGGACAAGCTTTTATATTAGTATTTTTACCCTTCCTAATAATATTACGCAGCTTCCGCAACTTATAGGTAAACCCACATATGTCACAGATGCCTAACGCATTCTTATTTGAAGAGAACATATTAGCCATTACATATACCCCATCCGTGGCACAAAATGCACAGAGGCTTTTTCTCGGTCTTCACCAGCAGCTAAACTGTATTGCTCTTCATACGAAGCTTTTAACATTTCTATACGCGGAGCTAACTCTGGAATCTTCATAGCTATATGGTACGCCAAACCAGCAACAAGACAGGGTAGAAATCTAAACGGCATATCTGCTGTTTCTACACCTGCGCCAGCATCTTCAATGCGACGCATACGATAATACTTAAATACGTAGTCATTGTTGTTAGGTACAGGCCACACGTTTATTCTAGGTTGAACGGCCCGGCGCTCTACCCACACTTGTATCGGACGACCCTGTGTTAACTTGTTAGGTATAGATGCGTATGTACTTACACTTATTCTATTTATTGTTAGATCAGACTGAGTTGTGGTGTTACCTGAATTAGTACGTATAACTTGTTCTAATAAATCTATGGTGTCTGTTGGTAAATTGTATTGAGAAGTACCTTTTACTAAATTTACCGTGCCTTCATCAATCGTCCACATATTGATGCCACGGTTTTGCCACTCTATGGTCATCAAGTTCATAGACCTACGAGCAGTACGCAAATCATACCCTGACCGCATTTCACGACCTGCACGCTCGAATGCTTCTTCCGCAATCTCGGTGAAGTCCATGTCAAATGCTGTAGTGCCTGATGTAGCCATAATTACTTATCCTTAAAGTGTTTTATAACCTGTGCAACAAGCGTGGCTTTTGCTCTACGTTTATCAAGCTCTATACCCTCTGAACGCATCATGGCCTCTAGTTCATTCTTATTCATAGCTTTAATTCTAGCAACGGTAGGAACTTTAACCTCTGGTTCTGGGGCCGCAGGTATCCCACCCATTGCTAACAATCTTGCTTCAGCTTCACCTTTAGTCATAAGATCAAAGACTTCTATATCATATGTACCATCGGCGTTTTTTGTGCCTATCTGATACACTGGTTCACCCGTAGAGAACCTGCCATTTTGAAAAACTTCCATATATCACCTATGTATACAAAGTTGCCTTACGGCGATCTTCCATAACTGCCCCGCATCCACGAGCCACGTCACGCCTACGCCTAGCTAGACCACCGCTTCTCATATTTCTAACTTTTGCTTTTGGCGTATTTGCCACCACAGTTTTACCCTTTGCGCCAGCCTTTTTCTTTTTTCTAGCTGTTGAAGCTCTTTCGCTTTTAGATAAACTATTTGCTTTACTGCGAGGTAGACAGCGATCAGGATTCTTTTTGTCCTTGGATGTACCACACTTACCTTTAATCTCGCCGTCAGTGCTGATACGAACCCAATCCTGTTTTAGCCAATCTTTAAGAGCGCCCATTACGTTTCAACACCTTTTGTAAAGTCTTTGCTTGCCCAGCATGAGCCTTAGATGCTTTCTTTAATTTAGAAATCACCTTCTTCACTTTTTTCTTTTTAGCGCTTGGTAAAGCCATGTTTTAACTTTTCTTTTTACCTTTTTTGCCACCGGGTGTTATCTTACCTTTGCACACTTGAGAAGCGTACATGTTGGCGTAAGCAGACGGATACGTATCAAATTTACGTTTTGCCGCTTCTTTACCCTTTGGGCATATTTTACCACCAGATTTATAATATCTTCGCATATCTACCTCATCTTACAAGCACGTGTGCCTTTACGTGCTATACCCATGCCACGAACTTTCTTTCCTTCTTTAAACTTCTTCTTGGGTTTAGAATACATACCCTGACCCTGTAGCATTTTTATCTCCTCTAACAACACGTCATACATGTCATCGTCAGGAGATAAACCTGCTAACTGGTCACGTAATTGAGCAATGCGGTTTTTGTTCATACCACTATCTCATTTTTGCTGGACGTACACCGCGTTGTGCAATGCCTGCGCCACGAACCTTGGCCTTACCACCTTTTGCGCCACCTTTAGTGCCGCCCTTGGTTACCATCTTACCGCCCTTCATCTTACGGATGGTGCCACCTTTAGCCATTTTCTTTATAGTACCACCCTTGGCTTTAAAGCCCATATTGTTACGCACTTTTTGAGGTAGCTTACCAAGACCTTTGTTGCCTTCGGGTACATCTTTTAGACCACCAGCCTTATAGCCTTTGACCTTCATGCCCTTTTTCATTTTCTTGATGGTGCCACCTTTAGCCATCTTACCCTTACCGTCAGCAGCAAATTCTGGAACCATTTTTCCATCTGGCCCTTTTACCATGGGCATCTTACCGCCAGCGGCATAACCCTTTACCTTCATGCCTTTTTTCATTTTTCTAATAGGACCGCCCTTGGCTTTCATCTTTCCACCAGCTTTATAGCCTTTATTTTTCATCTTCTTCATCATCAGTCTCCGAATATAAGTTGTCAAAGATTTGGTTTACATCCAGCGTATAGTCTAAATCAGATTTACTGTAATGGATATGCTGGGACGGTTTGAAGTCAGGAGCACCTTCCCCAACCTCGAACCATGCAGGGTGAGTAACCCGCACACGGTTATTTGGCAACGCAACAATATTGCCTGTCCACGGACCTGCATCTAACAGTTCTAACACGTGCGACTGTTTGTGTTGCGCTGGATCATCTGCAATTTCAGAGTCTGTGTAATCTACAGTGAAGTAATACTTAGCGGGGTAGAATTCTCCATCTATCTTTGCCATCCACGGACACGGTGTGGCTCTGTCTAATGTGTACACGCTATGGGTACGAGACGAACAGTCCCACGGCTGTGCTGCCCATACAGGCATGGGGTCAGGCCATTCTTCAAAGGCCGTATCACCTGTAAGCGCAGTTATCGGCATCCTAGCCCACATAGCGCCACCGTGTATATTTGGTTCGTCTCCGTCATATGTTTCAGCACCTGTAAATATAACCTGAAAAGATAAACAGCGGTTTGGCATTGTTGTTACTGCTATCACCATAGCGTGTAAAAACTCTCCATGATACTGTTCGTGATTATGTGTGTATTCCTTTCTTACCCAGCATTTGAACTGAGGAACGTTGCTTGTTAGATACGCCATTAAATTCTTTCTTACGTTTTTTCGCGGCCTCTTGTTTGCGTTTCTGAGAAACTTTAGACGGAGGCGATTGTATTTGTTTGCCCATTTGAGCGCGAGAAATAGCCATTAGCAGTTCCACTTCCGTAGGCTTTTGTTAATACGACTATTCGGATCGTTTGCTGTCTTAGCACTTGTAAGACGTTTCTTCATGCCCTTCATACGGGCGCAAAAGGATTTACGGCGTTTAGCGGCCTTAGACCCTTTTTTCAGTTTACTGGGTTTAGTTGTAACCGCAGTCTTTAGTTTGCTGCCGGGATTCTCACGGCGATAACTTTCAACACCTTTTTTATTGAGTCCACCGGACTCACTTTTTCCCTCCTTTCGTTGCCACGCGGGGGTTTTTACGCCCCCACCTTTTTTGTAATAACTACGCATACGCGTTACCCAAATTTCTTCCGCATATACAAAATTATAGTGTATGTATCTGCAGAACTATGCCCAACAGTAGTGAAGTTGATATCCCCTGTTACACCAGACCCAGCGTTGTTAATTAACCCACCGAATATGGTATAATCGTGGTTACCGCTTTGGTTTTCACCAAGTTCGATAGCCATGACATCAGTGCTTGCATCGAACAGTATTTGTACTTTCATACCAATACACTGCCACCAGATACGTTCTATAATAACACCTGTGCAAGTCTGGCCTCTCCAACTACTTTGAAGCGAACTAACATCAACCTTTGTTACAGCAGATTCTCCTGTGCCATCGGAGATATTAGTAAACTTCATAACAGCATGCGTAGGACCATCTAATATAGTCTGTGAAGCTACTGTATCAGCCATGAAACCCTCCTGTTACGCTATTTGTACATATTCAATTATAAACGTAAAGGAACCTGCGGTTGTAGCGTCTACTGTGTTAGTTATGTTGCAGAATATAGTTCTCGCTGTATCTGTATACTGAACAGAAGCTGGGGCGGTTGTTCCACTCTGCGTTTGTGTAACAAGAGTTGTTAGTGTTACATTATGTTCAACAACAGTTGTACCACCATCCAAAATTTCATCTGTTACAGCAGCAACAATCTGTGCGCCAGAACTTGTTGTACCAACCTCATACCCAATGTCACCTGTCCCAATAACAGGAGATACATCACAAAAGATTTTAATATCTGTGATGATCGTATTTGCTGGTTGTGTGAACTCACCAATAGTCGGGCTGTCACCTGCTGTAGTATTCACCGTTACACCTGTAGCAAAACCTACATGCTTTACGTATTTGTTGGTTACGATGCCCGTAGAAGCAGTGCTTGCGACTGTGGTTACAGCACCAGTGGAAGCATTTTTAGATATTACTTGAAATCCGTTTTCCGAACGGACGGGACCATTAAAAGTCGTATTAGCCATGTGCATCTCCTGTCTTGGCTAGTGTCAGACACACTATGTGCCTGTCAGGGATAAACGCATTATACATACATCAAAACAAAAAGAAAGGGGCAACCGAAGTTGCCCCAGTTCAGGCATACAGGCAAAGCCTGTCGAGCAGTAGTGTTTAGGCTCCGGGCGAACCGAAGATGCCGAGCGGATCAGAAACACCGAAGCTATAGCGCTCACGTGCTTTGTAACGGCTGTTGCCAGTATCAAAATCAGCGTCCATAGATGTAGCCATCGGGCTACGTGTAAAGTGTTTTAGACCGTTTGGAACGTCTGTCATAATGAAGAACGCATCAGTATCTGTTAGATAATGGTTGATAGCGTATCCTTCAGGTATGGAGCCGTTGTTACGAATAGCGTTCAGATCGTTATCCGCAGTTCCTACGCGTCCCTCTGTTTCCAACAGACGTGTTGCAACGAATTGCAAGTTTGGTGGAATGATAAGTTTACGAGGACGTGCGGCGATCAATAGACCACGTTCATCCGTCCAACCAGCAATCTGAATAACAGCCGCCTCAAGAGAGGTTTCGTTAAGATCAGCAGCTACGGCTGGTTCGTTTGAGTTAGTCCCGCCGTTGACCAATGGGTGATCAGTTGCACAAAGCTCCTTACCGTCACCATAAGTCACACTTGAGTCAAAGGCACTGTTAAGAATAGCAGCGGCTTTAACCTGTTTTGTGTACGCCATAGCACGAGCGAGTGCCTTGGTATAACGAGCAGACAGTGAGTCATACAAGTTATCCTCAATAGCTTCCTCAGTAATAGAGAAACCCATTGCCACTGTTTCGTGTGTATAGCGTGCGGTGAATGCTTCCTGTGCATTGTCATATTCGATGGCAGAGCCTTCGTCTTTGACAGGTGCTGCAGAAAAACCACTCAATTTTGTTTCTTCTTCAAAGGAACGATCCGATGTTTCAGATTCAAAAATTTCGGCGTGTTCTTCACCGTATTTTGCGTACTCCAATCCGAACAGAGCGTTCAGGCCGGGAAGGAGTTCTTTTAGTAACTGGGCGCGTGAAATAGCCATAGTTTATAACTCCTTATACACCAGTAGTGTTGTCGAACGCATGTCCTGCATTCCACTTCACATAAGCTTCGGTAAAGCCACCAGAACTGTTTTTGGTTTCTTGGACCAAATCAACAATGCGGAACGGCAACGTTGCGGTAGTCGCAGAAGAATCTGAGATACCACAACGGGAGTTACCCGATACAGAATCACCAGTATTATCTACACCAGCAACGTTTGCTCCGATGTCAGTTATTGCCAAGTCACCAACAGTGGTGCCAGATGAAAGCACAACAGCTTTAAACAGTACGTCTGTTGCGTCACACACATATGCTTCAATGTCAGAAGCCACGGTGCTTGCAGGATAAGACTGCCTAAATGTTTTTTGCGATGTGCCGGGATCGGTGTAAGATACACCCATAAAGACACCTATCGGTGTCATGGCAGCGTCAAACGTATCACGTTCAACAGTGCCTCCGGTAACCAGCTTCACAGCGTCCCCATAGAATATGGCAGTACCATAGTTACTAGCGATTTTGTAGTGACGTACAGTACCCACGTAAGGAACACCGCTCAACAATTTTACCGGAACAAGCCCATAAGGGCTACTTACTGTAGGATATGCCATTCTAAGCTCCTAAGATTAAGTTCCTTTTCCGAATGTCACACGAGACTTTCTCTCGTTAAACAACGGCATGCGAGGGTCGTTCTCGCGCATCAGGTTGTTATCGACAGATTGCATCTGACTATCTGTTTGTTGTGTAAAATACTCAGTGCGTTCTTCCACCATTTCTTTTGGAGCCTTACATAACATCAAACCACCAATAACTACGTTATCTCTAAAACGCTCTTGTTCTACAGTAACCATAGTAATTTCTGGGTGATCTTTTGCTTTGCAGGGTTCCCAACCTTCGCGCAACTTTGATGAGACATTCGTAGCATCTGTCTGACCTTGATTGCTAACACGGACCCAACGATACGCATACCCATCTTGGGGAGTAGGAGACGGTAAAGTCTCTGGACGCATCCAAGCTTTCTTACGTACTTTCTTTTCGCGGGTCTGTAGCTCACGATCAATTCTATTCTCAGCCATCTGCTTTCCTCATGTCTATTGCAACCTGTTTGGCGTATTGTTGAGGGGTTAACCCCAACCTTTTAGCGATTTGCACTTGGGTCTTGGTAAGTGTCACCTTCTTAGGTGCTGTGCTCCGCGTTGCGGGTGCGACCACATTTGCCTTACGCTTAGGCTCTTCAGCCTCGGGTTCTGCAGCCTCCTCAAAATTATCTGGGAAGACCTGACGCATACGAGTGTTTATAGTCTCGTAGTATTCATCGCTCTGCGGGCTTACGCCCTGTTTGACAAGCTTATTATGCAACCCCAACGCTAAACTTGTCATCTCATCGTCAACCCCGAACCACGTATTAGCTTTTTGCCAATCTGCGGCTCTTTGATCGACCTGTCCTGTTGGAGCGGGTTCTGTATCCGTCTGTACAGGTGTTTCGGTCTCCTGTAAAGACGGCAATTTAAAGTTTGCTAGTTTATCAGCCTTTAACTTGGCAGATGTTAGCTTGTCTTGTGCTTCTAATACTGCCTCGGAATCACCAGACTCATATGCTTCTTTATAAGCACGTTTGGCTGCATCTGTTTCTATAGTGGCATTTTTCTTAGCCTGTTCTAGCAACGCGGCTTGGTTCTTGTTAACATTACCTTTTAGTCTTTTGTTTTCTTCCATAAGCTGTTGAGTAACACGTTCAAGTTCTTGACTCTGCCGAACAGCCTCTTCTTTGGCGCGGCGTTCGTCGTGGTAGCCTTTACTGAAATGTTTGATCCGCTTTGCGACTTTTTCGGAATAGTCTTCAAGCTCTTCCTCTGTAACATCCTCAGGAGGTTCAGACGGTTTACGATTGCGGTCAGCCTTTGGCGTGTCGTCAACGACCTCAACTGCCACCTCGCTGTCATCAGTATCCACCTCGACTTCAGGCTCTGGTCTAGCCTTAGTTTCAACTTTGGTATCCTCACCACTTATATCCACCTCAATAGCACTAGAAGATTCAACATCTATCTTATCTTCTGTTTCATGTGGAAACTCAAACTCTACTTTTTGAAATGCCATGCCTATACCCTCGTAACGCCACGAGGATCAGCCACAACTGCCTCAATCGAATCATCATTCATCAGACGATATTCTAAACCTCCAACAGAAAACCGTGTGCCTGAGTTCATACGAAACAATACGTAATCACCTTCTTTACACCACGGTCCATGCGGGAATCTATCTTTATCTCCGTAAGCTTCTGCGCCCATATCAACCACAAGGCCTATAATAGACATAATATGGTCCATTTGTTTTTCTTTTTCAGTTTTTAAAACGCTTGTCCCTTCGTAATTTTCTTCGGGTTGAGGTAGCGCTATGAGCAATCTATAGCCCACAGGTTTAGGTAGCTGCAGATCAAAGTCTGCATCATTTAGAGGTACTACTGTTTCAGCCATCGTCATCTTCCATATAACTGCGCGAGAGGTCTTCTATGTATCCTACGCTGGCTTCGAGACCCCGAATTAAGCCAACGACTTCCTTGTATTGGGCGTAGTCTTTTGCCCCACCTGTACCAAGAAATTCTAATGCAGAAGATTTATCACCTTCGATCTTTTCTTTAAGCACGTCAAAGACGGTTTTTGCCATATATTACTAGTTTCCTTTCTTAGGCGTAGGCATAGACTGCAGCATCTTTGCTGCCTCTAATCTTGCCTTGTTGCGTTCTACACGCCCGGACTGCTGTAGTTTTACACCTTTTTCTTCGGCTTCTATAGCAACCTCGGCCTGCTCTATTTTAATACGCTCCGCATCCATCATAGCAGATGTAGCATCCTTAGCTTTTTGCAGGTTAAGCCGTTCTCTTTGCAGAGCACTATCTGCTTGATCTTTAGCTGCTTTACGCTGCTGCTCTTGCTGTTTGACCTGCAGTTCTGCCTGCTTCATCTGGATTATCGGGTCTTGTGCTTTCTGCTGTGCGGCTCTCTGTGCTGCTTGCTGCTTGTTTGCTTGAGTCAACTGTTTGCCTGCATCTGCAACCAAACGTGACAGTTGTACTTCTATCTCTTCCGGTAGCTCTTCGTTCGGTGCAGGCAGCGGTGCGCCAAGCTTCTCTTCTATCTTCTTGCGATATGAGAACCCTAAGTGCTCCGCTATGTGCGCCTGTAGAGACGCCATAATCTGTTTTGCCTGCGGGTTCTGCCCTATTAGCTGCGCCACCATCGGGTCTTGCATAAACGACATATGTGTACCGATATGTGCATCGTGATCCTGATAGATAAATGCCTTTACAGGCTTGCCCACAAGGGCATCCATATTCTCGCTGATAGGGTCTGTAGGTTTCGCGTCATCCTTAGTCGGCACCAATTTATCAGCGTTCTTAACACCTAACACCTCTATCATCTGCCTGTGTAACTGCGGCAGGTCATATATCTGCGGAGCTTGCTGTGCCATCTGTAACACAGCCTGATACTGCACTACACGTTGTGCCATCGTAGAACTGTTGGGGTCGCTTACAGGTATTACGTCAACCATACCGTAGTCAGCTTGTCGGGCTGAGACCTCGCCTCGTTGTGGCTGATACGCGTAGTCCTTGGGAGCATACTCAGTCATTATAGCTTTGAGCAGTTTAAACTCCTGTTTCATAGCGTAATGCACCCTAGCCTGAACAGCAGCCATAGGTTTCAAGGTGCGCTCTAAAAGCGCTAGAGTGGTTCCAACGGGGGCGTTAGCTGACATATCCGATATGTTTATGTCACTGATAGCGCCTAGCCTACGTCCTTCCTGTGTTATCTGGTTCAGTAGGGCGAGAAGGGTCTGGCTAGGTTCTTTGTATGGGAGAGGCATGATGTTGTCACGAATGCTACCTGATGGCACATCCACATCTTTAAACTCTCCCGGCTCTATGGGTATATCGTCTCCCTTGATACGCAACCCACGAGACTTTAAGCCACCGGGCAGATTAGCTAGTGTACCAGCATCGACAAGCTGACGTATCAAGGAAGTCCCTGTCTTGGCGTAACCGCCAATAATATGTATCAGACCAAGGCCATAAAAACCAAAGCCGGGTACATACGCATAATGCACGAAGTGTTGTCTTTTCAGAGTGAGGGGATCACCCTCTTCGTAGTTTCTACGGATTGACAGGATAGAACCTGTGCCTCGTTCTATAGTGACCACATACGGACGAGCTATCTCGTCATCGTCATCCACACCATCTATAACAAGATCAGCGTGTATCTCGTATAGCGAATATCTGTCATCATCCGTCAGAGAGTACCCAGCGTCCTCTGCTTTCTTCTCTTCTATATCAGAGTGGTACGGTTTTGGTTCACCTATGTCCAATTCTCTATAGAATCCAGAGGCTTGCAACTTCTTCAACTCATTCTTAGTCTTACGCATGACATGCGTCACACGCTCTGCAAACTCTATAGTAGACGCGCCATATGGCACGATAACATCTTCAGCAGATATATACAGCGCCATCTGCCGTCCTATATTGGGATCGTAGTACACTTTTTTAAACGCAGACCCAGCAAGGCCAAGGCTGTACAACATGCGCTCATGCTCTGGACGATACTCTACCATATTCTCGGTGAGTTCGTAATTCATATCGGCTTTTACACGCTGGGCAGCTTCAAGCTTCTCTTTTGTTTCTTCGCCAAGAACTTTTACTTTGACCGGACCTGCAGCAGGGAATGTCTCAGACATAGTTTCGGCTTGAAATCTGATAGCCGCTTCAGCAAGCACTGTAGAATATACTCCACAAGCTCCTTCCCACGGTGCTGTACGCTCTTCATATCTAAATCCTAATACATCCAGCCCATCCACATATGTTTCTGTCCACTCTTTGCGGCTGTCTATGTCAGCCTCTACAAGCTCCATTAACGTGCTTGATAATACATTAACGGTTGTATCATCTAAAAGTTCAGCCAGATTTGCGTTAAAATCAGACAAATCTATCTCAGTACCGGGAATTATGGTTACTTCCATACTCCCATCGGATAGGGTAACAGCCTCTGGGTCTACAATCTCTATCTCAAGATCAGGCACCTCCATTTCTTCCATGTCGGTTATGCCCTCATCAATCCCAAGCGGAGCAGAATATAGTCCTTTTTCAATAGCCATAGTTATCTCCGTATCAAGATTTCTTCGTACCGCGCTGTCGCTTCAGGCTTTCTTTAGCCTTCTTTGCTATCCGTGCCTGTTCAGTTTTACCAGCCACCTTACTTCTTTGCTCCATAACGGTTAATATCTGTATCTTTCTAGCGTATGGTTT
>CERF01081268.1_pt1 | contig 13526 bp, 10 predicted proteins | sample 530961 | NCBI WGS metagenome assembly CERF01 (sample SAMEA2621151, study PRJEB7988) | marine metagenome | isolation source: saline water (ENVO:00002010), including
TAAGAGAAGTAGACGAAGGACTCAAATGTCCTCCATCGAAAATACCTCTATCAACAATTCTAGCAAACCTGCTGTTCAAATCAGCAGTGCTATCGGAGTTACGGTAAATTAGTACGGGTTTAATTGCCACGGGGCTGCCTTAGAGTTGTACGAACACTTCGTATTCGAAGGTGTCGGTGGGGGTCTTAAACTTTAGAGGAAAGTTAGCTATAGCAAATAAAAATTGTGTCCCTATCTCAGGGTCCCCTATAGTGGGACTGTACACTACAGTACCTATCAGACACAAAGAGCTTACTGCTCCTGTTGCTTCACCTGCACCAGCAGTACATGTGAATACAGGACATGACAAACTAGCAAAACTAACAGAATCAACTGAGTCTGCGAAAGAACAACCTCCCACAGTGGTTATTGCCTCTACTACCGAACCTACAGGACCACAATAACACCCCGTCCTGGTTGGATCGGGGGTAAGGGCCAAAGTTGGATCGGCAGGGCTGTGACCATTTGATCCTAATACAAAAGAGTCAACAACAAAACTTTTACCTGTAGCCAGCATTTCAGCAATACGGGCTTTTCCCTGGTTAGTAACCAGGGCTAAGGCCTCAACGGTAGGCATAGACTATCTCCATAAAAATCAGCACACAAGGCAAAAGTAACACTTATAGAGCTAGATAATGCTCAGAGTATCTAGCGTTTAGGTCCCCATATGCCAAAATGAGGTATAGATTACTTTTACCGTATCTTGTGCTAGGTAGAAATTAAACTAGCAAAAGATGTAATTGGAGTTGACAGGGATATAGTAGCTAGAGAAGAACCAAGAAGAGTAGCTTGAGGCCGATCAAAACAGCATTCAAGGTCCTCAAAGAGAGAAGTCTCGGGTACGGTAGTATCTAAACAAGATCCACCGTCAAAGCGGTTAACAAGTGGAGTTCCATACCACCCGTCACAAAGTGGATCAGATTCCTCACAGGAGTCTAAGGCAAGTCCTATATCAAAAGGAATTGATGTTTCATACCTTACGGTAATATCTCTTCCAGGATTTCCTGAAACTAAAACAAGGGTCCTGGTGCCAGGAATGAAAAAACTAGAAAGGAGAGACGCTCCTAGGGGGTCTGATGAAGTTACCGAGGAAATTCTTCTAGGAGGACGAGAAAGAGTAACGTAGGAGGATCCGGGTATGCCAGTTACAGACCCCGTAATGTCGTCTAATATAGAACCAAAGGGAACACTTTCAGAAAACGGAGTAAAGTTATCTAGGCGAGATCGCCCTAGCGCAAGCTCGGAAACTACGTCAAAGGGGTATCTCCACGCACAGAAGGCGAAGGACGACAGGGACCTAAGAGATACTGACACTGTTATAGGTAAACAGTCAGTTGTCAAAAGGGGAATTACGGAACAAAGACCTGCTTCCGTGTCGAATATGTGAGACTCTGGTAGTCCTAAATAGTTTAAGGAAACTTTTTCATCAGAAACCGAGGTAAGCTCTGCAATGGACGGGTCCAGGTTATCCATTAGCTTAACAAAAGCAGCCCATGTTCCTATGCATAGGTTAGGGACCCACACATGAAATTCATACCCGCCACTGTCGTGCGCTTGGCTATATACCGTGTATACGCTAGGCTCATACAGAACCCTGTTTACTACTGTTTCCCTTACTAGAGGAGTAGTATTGGATACAGCAGTAACAATGTCATCCACACCACGAGTAGACCCTGTCTCATTTATAAGAGATCTGACAGCTAGTTTACCAGCGAGCACACGAGTTGCACGAGTAGAAGGAAGGTACTCCTGAAATTCTATCTGATGCTCAGTATGACGTAACGAAAGGTCACTGTTGAGCTGGGCCTCTGCGTCATTGAAGTTTATCTCGGAATTAAAGAAGTACTCCTGAGCCGCACCTTTTGTAATTGTAGCAAAATCAGTAGCTACAACGAGTATGAGCCACTGATCTGTTTCCGACCTAACAGATAGAAAGTTCTTTCCTCTTTCTAAGAAAAGGTCTATAGATTGTTTGGAACTAGATAAAACGACACGTGTTACAAGGGTGCCATTCCTGGAGACCTCAACTACGTCTCCCTCGTTTCCCTCAAGTATGAAGGAAGTACGATCCGCACTAAGGGGTAGAGTCACAGGGCCCAGATGCCACTGTCTTCCGGAAGGAATAGAGGCTAGCAAGGACTCGTATGTACTGTCATACGGAGTAGGTGCAGGATATAGTCTAAGTGTCATGAGATACTAAATAAGACTCCGCCTGCTCAGGAAGTATCTAAAAGAAGATATCTCTCCAGCAGACGAAGTAAGAAGATCTTCCAGTCCTAGAGGCGTATCACCTCCTCCATGAAATGGAATTTCTGTTAAAATAGCTCGTATGTTACGTACCAGCTTATCCAGCTGACGCTGAAAGAACAACGAAAAGTCTGGAGAACTATCTCTAAACTCTCCGGAGTATTCTAACATTCGTGTAAGAATGTAGCGGCTCTGATTAACAGGATCTACGTCTGATCCGTAGAAAACTGCCTGCTCCGCTATCGGGTCTAGAAGACTGTCAAGTTTTACGTAAAGTTCCCTGTATAACTGGTGGTCCGAGTAGCTAGAGGGACCTGAAGCGAGCCAGTGAGCTGTCTGGGCCAAAGAAGAAAGATATCTAAGCTCCCAAGCAAGCTGGGATAGAAGAGGTCCTATCATCGTGGTACTCCTCTTGGAGGTATGTAGTTTTCTACTGATTTAAAATCAGAAGTCTCCCCAGTTCCTAATCCTTTTTCCAGGTCATCAACGTCCTTGACTTTACGACCCTGGTTGTTTTGGGGTACTGTAAAGTTTTCTGCTTCAGGCTCTGGATGAAGCTTGGCGTCAGCGGTCATGTCTACTTTAGAGAAATCTAAAAATCTAGAGGAACTCATCGTCGTACATCTATCTGTGTAAGGGAAGAATCTGAAACTGGGTACTCATACGGCTTAAACTCAATAACCTCCACAGGTATGGTTCCTCCTGAGTTCCTAGTAAACTCTGTGACTGTGATGGACGCTACGCCTGCTACAGTAGAAGTAAGCTTAGAGCGTAGGTCGTTAGGAAACAGCAAAGAAACAAACTGTTCCGGATTAAGGAATTCAGCTGTTGTAGCATATGCGAAAGATGCCGCATCTGTCTCATCAAAAGAGCTGAGTACTTGTACTAGTATCCTAGATCTAACTTCTACGGGTATAGCTTTCCTGACTAGGATATCGGCCCTGTATAGCTTTACACCAACTCTATCTACGTAGTCCTGAGTGTCTCTAACGAGCCTATCATACTGGTACGTTATGGTTACGGTGGAATTCAGCCCAGGAATACTAGACAAGGAAACCTGGTCATTAGCCCTGGTAGAGCCCCTAAATCCGTCAGAAGTATCCGGGATAAAGGTGTAATCTACACTGGACCCGTCCACTAACACAGAAGAAACTGACAACACCGGAGTGTTAGGTATACTAAAGCGTTGCGTAAGTCCGTCTGAAATGTAGGATATATCTGCTGTTTCTGCTTTTGATCCTATCAAGTATACATCCCACGCAGACCTCCGGGTTCTTCTACGAAAGTTGTCGTAGTCCGTACTGAATATCAGTACAACATCTTGTATGGACCCAGGGTCATAGTTACGTATCAGCTGCTCAAGACCAGATCCAGAACCTTGACCAAGCCCGTTAAATTTGGACCTTATTCTACGTCCAAATCTTGAGTTAGACTCACGCTCTGTTCCCCCAGAAATTCTTTCAAAGTTTATAACACCATCTATTCCAGGAACATCAACCAGTATGTTGTTGACCCTTCGAGCAGGTACTTCGAAAATACTTCCTGAACCAAGTGCCTCTACGGGGACCTTGACCTCATACCTACGACGTGCAGCATTGAAGAAAGCAGGTAGACTAGACCCGAATATGAAGGCATCCCGAACTGTTCGATAAGCGATAGACGGGTCTGATGTTGTTACTACGGTACCAGCCGGTATTACTGTTACATCCGAAGAGGATATAGCAGAAGAAGTAAAAAATACTACATTACCGGTAGAAGGACGACCTGCGTCGGGACGAAGTCCGTGATTAGCTCCGTACAGAACGAGGACGTCCGAACTTTGAGTAAGTACGTAGTCAAGACTAAACCTGCGGCTTAGATCATCGTATTTTAGTTCGACTGATCTAAGCTGTGCACTATACGGACGTATCAATAAGTCGAATACAGGACCTTTGACTGTGTCAATTGAGGAGTCCTGCTGCTCTATGGAAGAAGCCAGTGAGGCTTCAATTTGTGCTAAGGTTCTAGCCACGGTACTTCCTAGATAATGGTAGTATCATCTGTGCGAATAGACCCAGGCAACCCTGGTTTTGAACTACTCAAAGATTGATGTCGTAAATTTACCCTAAACGATAGAGGAATTCTGTCTAGACCCCCAGAGGGGACAATGTTTACAGTAAAAACAAATCCTGTTTTACTTGCCTGATACACACGGACGGTTCCTATTTCACCCACAGCTTCAAAAGCAGTAAGTTGGTCTGACCTTTGTCGCTGTATTGACTGTAGCCTCTCAAGAGAGTCTCTGACTTCTTGTCGTATAAATCCCCTATTAAATATGAGGGCAACACTTCTGTTTGAGTTTGCTAACTCAAGACTAGATATCCTCGATCCATATCCTCTCTCGGGGTCATAATCGGTTAAAAGAGAGTCTGCGGCGTCCTGTGCGAGTTTTTCGTTACCAGAAATTAGAAGTGCCCTTCCATTACTGGGTTGAAGAAAGATATCCCCGTCTACCTTTTTTAAAGTTCTAGACACTAGTCATACTCCATAAGAAGTCTAATCCATGATTCTAACTCTCTAAAGAACAGAGTGGACCCCGAGGCATCTGATCTAGACAGCAAGACATTAAGGGCAGCGTAGTTAAAAGTTAGACGATCCCTTTTTTCTGCCAGGCTCCCGAGACTTTGTGTAATAGCTTCTTGTAGACCTATTACTTCTCCTACGTCCGTAAATCCGTCTATAGTTCCTCCATAGGAATCTCGTACGCTGTCATAAAGACTTGTTAGGGCATCAAATTGTGTGTTACCTTCGTTTGTGTTTCGTATCTCTTCTTCTATAAATTCCTGCAATAACTCGTTGTAAGTACCCAAGTCATTGGGGTTATTGTCTATAATTGTCTGAAAAAACGAAGCTATCTGTGTTTTGACAGAGGAGTCAGTCAGTATGAGATAAACTTCGAAGTCAGATGATATTTCCGCTTCTGTGTCGGATAAAGACGAATATAGAACAGGACGACTGCCCGGAGTGCGAGCCTTCCTGGATACTATGTCCGCCTCTTCCGCTGATAAACCACGTGGCATTAGGTGTTATCCCCACTAAAAGAAGCTTGTGCCCTCTGCTGTAGGAGCTGGGACAAGCGTGCTGTTTCTGGTGAAGAACAGGTTCCTCCAGGGGAAGAGCCTGTACCAGAAGAACTCATTGACATTCCAGTTTCTAGTTCAGACCTCAGGGACAAGGCCAAGTTTTTAGATGCAAGTCTTAGGGCCCTAGAGTTAGATATACTGAAGTCAAACAAGGTACTTGCAAAGTCCATAGCCTGCTTGTGCAGTCCCACAACCTCTTGAATGGAAGAAGGAAGTTCAAATCCAAAGTCAATGGATTCCTCTACTAAACAAGATAGAGGAGCAGAAGGTAATCTAGGAACTGAGACTAAGGAGTTTGAAATAAATGACCCTGCGCATGAAACGGAAGAAAGTGATCCCATCAAGTTGTTGAATTTACTAGAGAAATCTCGTATCATTGTTGATTGATTCTCTATGGTTGTTATAATGTCTTCTAGGACGTTAGAATCAGTTATTCCAAGTGTTCCGGGTGTTCCAGGGCCTCCTACGCCTCCTATGCCATCAACGAGAGAAGATACTCCCGCATCTGGGTAGGAGAAGGAGGGGGAAAATCCAGACCCAAAGACACAGTCCATTAGTCCAGTAGACCTATTACCCAGAAGGTTGTATACTAGCGTCTGAACATTTGATAGTTCTATAAAAACGGAAGAAACAAACTCTTGGGCCTCCGACAATGCGGATTTAAGGGCCAGTAGCTGCGATCTTAAGGTTCCTACTATGGCAGTAACAATTGCTCCTGCCTCAGGGGATAGAAGAGGTATCTCGTTCTCTAGAGTGGAAAGACTATCACTAAGAGAGAACGTAGCGTCTAAATCGATAGAGGATACGAGAGCGGGAGCACTGGACGTAAAGTCCCTAAATCCAGTAGGAGTAGAAGATCCAGAGGATCTACTAAGAGTATCTCTTAGGTCAGAAACTAGAGTAGCGGGATCTATCTCAGTCGAAATAGGACGGTCAGACCTCTCAATAACAGAGTCGGAGTCAAGTCCAAACGAAAGAAATATTCGAACTATACTTAGTGGGTCACTTATGCGATACACTACTAAAGATTCAGTGGACCTTAAACTTAGTGCGTCTATAAACTGTGACTTAGACAAGCCAAGACTTGTTGCCTTGTTTCTATTGAGGGGACTAGGGTCTGGTTGACCTAACCAAAACAGGTGTCCTGTAAGGTCTTCTGGATCTTTATCTACTAGGCGGGCTGCGTCGGTCAAACTAGCGTCTACTGCTGCTGTCCTAGTGAGTGTCTGAGTAAACTCTGGGGAACACTTGGTAGCAGGAACAACAGTTGTTTCCGTGTACGTTGTGACAAAAAGGAATCTGTTCTTTAGATCTGAGGACGATCTATAGGAATCTTCGGATCCCGATGATATGGGAACGTCCATGAGGTCGGGAGTATACCGAATAAGCTTTGATATACCACCAACTAGACGTGTAAGTACCTTCAGAGAAGATACTTCTGTGTTTCCTGGAGGGATAACCCTACCGTTTACTATGTTTATTCCAAACCTGTCCCTGATGGATGATTCCAGGTCTTCCCTAGAGTCTGTAACGGTGAGAGACATCACGTCTGATATATCAGAGGAACTTATGTTTCTTGTAGCAAGAAGCTTGTCCAATCCTGACTTAAGAGGCTTAGTTACAGAACTCTCTAAAGATTCTCTTATGGACTCTAGCTCTAAGAGAGCAGCACTAGAAGCGAGGTACTGCTCTCCCATCCTCTCTTGGAAAGATAATAGGGCACTATCTAGCTCAGGGTCTACTCGACATCTGATGGTATACGCACTAAATGGCATCAGATCTCAATAGGCTCCTGAATAGATATAACAAGTTGATACGCTGTTTTTGCATACCCTACTTCTTGTACAAAACCTCCGGAAGGTGGGTTTGGAGACAAAGTTATTTCTCCAGAAGAAGAACTGATCCAGTACACACTGTCAGGAGTAAGGGGAAGAAAAGAGTAGGGGTCTTGAGCGGAATACGTGTAAGTCCCAGAGTTCTGAACAGTCACAGATCCCTGGGAGGGAACTCCCGTCACTACTCCGACTGATGGCCCGTCTGCGAAAGTGGACGCATCGGAAAGGCTAACAACGTTGGAAGAGGTTTGAACCACCCACTGGCCTATTGATATTGTTCCCTGAGAGGAGAACGTGAGAGAGGAATTTCCCTGTCCCCCACCGCTTCCCTGTGAGTTGAACAGAGTGTTGTCATTATTGTCAAAGTGCTGAAGACTAGGGTTCGCTGTCTGCGCTATTGCGTCTGCGAATCCTTTCACTACATCATAGTAGTCAGGGCGACCTGCTAAACCAGAGGCAGATCTACTTTTATTCCTGTCTGCGATGTGAGTTTTTATAGCCTGAGCAAGTGTTTCAGGATCTAACAAAGGGAACTGTGGCATTTTACACTACCGTTAAACTAGAGGATGACGAGTTTTGAAGCTCAGAGTGAAGCTGTACTATATAGTTAATCAGTGCAGTAAAAACTGGTATAGTTCCGGCGTAAGGGGTAGCCGAAAAACCCGAAACAGTTGCCAATTGACTAGACACTAAAGCATTCAAGGGTGTAAGAACGGAAGAAAACTCCGGGCGTAGTCTAAGAACAGGAAGTGCTCCTATGGCACCCGTAGGAGAGTCGGCACCAGGACCCATAGAGATACTGCTGCTTGCCAGAGCGATAGAAGACCCCCCAAGAACGGCAGATCCTCCTGAAGTGGCAGAGAAAGACGTGTCTGCTGTGAGCTTAATAAGGGGTGAAGATATTTCTGCTGTAACACCAGAATCTACAGAAAAAGAGTTAGAGGGTTCGGCTAGGAAATCCGTTGATTCAAAACTTACAGTGCTGTCAACGTCATAAAGGACATTCCTACCAACATTGTGTACTTCGTCTCTTCCCAGTACTATAGTAATGTCAGTCTGTTCCACGTTTATACTAAGTCCATAGGAGGAGTCACTAGGTATAGCAACAGAAACATTTCCCTCCTCGTCCACTTCTGCCACTGTGTCTTGGGAGGTAGCCGATCCCCAGCGAGTGATGCTACGAAGTTTCTTCCCTGTTACAGATGAAGTCTCCTCCTCTCCAGAGTCGGATATTACATGTCCTTCTCTATGGTCGACTAAGGTAAAAGGAGAGGCTTTACTTTGAATGTTACGTAGATATTCCTTTGCAAATACAGAGCCTTCTGTATTTGTTGGGGTTACTTTTATAAATTTGTCTTGAGTAGAATCTGACTCGTTGAATCTCTTAACTACGCCAAAGCGTACTTCACTGCTTACTGTCCCGTAGAAATGATCTAAGGATCGTGTAATAACAGTAGGGGCCTTAGAAACTATGTCTAATCCTTCTACACTCATAACGTGAGTCAGGGGACCAGCACGTAAAGACATTGTACCTCCCTGCGCTAAGTGCTGCTCTGCTATACCAGGGCTAGCCAGTGAGATCTCCCCCTCACGTAACCTTCTGTAATAGAACTGACTGTCGTCATAAGTAGCAGTCAGCCTACTCTGAGAGGAGTTTTCTGCAAGATAGGCAGACACGTAAGGCTCCCCTCCATCCACCCGCGAGTTTACTATCATCCTAGTAGTACGCTCAGGCATGACACGTATCCAGCTATTAGGCCCCAGGTAAGGGTGAGTAATAGGTATGGTACGTCCTGACCTCGGACCGTCAAAGGTAATTTGGTCTTTCTCTGGGTTAGTGTTGACTAGAACAACGCCGTAAGGACGCGTAGCATAAGCTTCATTAGAAGCCTCACGTTGTGCATTGTGATGGAGTATTCTTGCAGCTCTTCCCGATGTCATCCTTCTAGTTCCGTTCTTCTTCTATAGGCAGCACGTGCTTCCGACTGACGAATTCTACGCTGGTCGTCCAAAGGCTCTCCTGGCTGGCGGGGAACCGTTCCTTCGTAACTTGAAGGAGGGCATTCATCTGGAGGAACAGCATCCCTATAAAGGGCAATTTGCTGTTGTAGGAGTGCTCTCTTTCTCTCAAGCCTCTCCAGCTTCCTTTCGTTGGACGAAGTTATCTGTCGTTGCTGTCTCAAAATACGCTGAGACTGTCTCTCCGTGGCATTACTAGGGAGTTCAGGAATAGGATCTAAGGTCAGTCCTGACGGAGTTTCTGCCTGAGTTACCGTGGGTATTCCTTTAAGTAAGAAATCTTCAAAATACTGCCTCTGGGTTACAAGAGAACCTTTAGAGCTTCCTCCCCTAAGTTCAGCACCGGCAAACGGATCGTCCTCTACACAAGAAGGGCTGTAGAACAAGAAGGCACGTGGTACTTGGTATCCTTGTGACGAAGATCTTAAGAAAGAGAGGGAAAATCTCCTAGCTAGGTCCGGAGATATGTGACCTATCGAGTTCCTAGCATTTCCTATTCCTGATACACATCGTGTGCTTGCAAGAACTTTACCTGAAGGAAGTTGTGACAATAGCTGGGATCTCTCGGACGTTCCTTCATCTATAGATAGGGATGAATCATTTGATATGAGAGCCTGACGGGCAGACACAGCGAAGAATCTCTTGGTAGCATTCTGCGCTCCCACATAGCGAGAATACGCTTCTGACCCTGCTATGGCGGCACACTCAAAGTGTAGGTGTGCCCGTGCGATTGAGGTAGCCTCACGCCCTGGCATTCCTATCTTAGCAATAGACTGGTTTCTCTTTACCTCATCTCCTATAGAAACCGAGACATCTTTAAGATGTCGGTAAAACGTAGCGTATCCAGCCTTGTGAAGTATACCTACGCTCTGCCCTTTACCGGAGTCGTCCACTATATTTATTACGATTCCGTCAGCAACAGAGTACACAAAGTCCCCCAAAGTAGCAGGAAGGTCGACACCAGGGTGCCAGCTATTCCTTCCCCTTCTTCCAAAAGAGCTTGTGACAATACGGGGAAAAGCACCCCTGGTCTGGAATATTCCTACGGAGGAGCTTATACCATCAAGGGGGTCACTTATGTCTCCTCTCGCGTACCTGATAAGAAAGTCAGACCTTCTTCTTCTTGTGAGGTTCAAATCACGGTCAATAGCATTAAACCAATCAGCAAACTTTGGAACAACAGACAGAGACTGCCTTCCTAGAGGGTGACTAAACATGTTAGGGTCACCAGGAAAACAGGGCTCATCTTCGGAAGGAGGAGAAGCCGGGGTACGGTCAACTTCCTCGTGGTCTTCTAGAGTAGATCTTACACCAGACCTTCCTCTATCAGGGTTTGTTCCCTCAGGACCCTGTGTAGGATTGATAGTACTAGACCTATCTGATATCTGAGATCTAGCGTCCTCCACTAGACGAGCACACTCTTCTAACTGCTCATTGATCTCTTCCTGGGAGAAGGAGCCAGAGTTAAGTGCTATTTCCGTACAGAACTCCTGGGCACGCTGTAGGGTTGAAATTACCTCGTCCTCTGCTCCTTCGGGGAGATCAGACTGGGACCATATAGCAGCGCTAACAACGTTATAAGAGGACTGTCCTTGTGGAAGGATTGCGTTATACTGGTCCCGTAGCTGTGAGAGGTCCGCCTGGGTTATTGGAGAGTTAGAATCACGTAAAGAGCTTATGGCGTCAGAGAAGGTGCTTATACGACGAGATAGACTAGTTAAAATATCAGCTGCCCCTCCTCTCCTCTCACCAAAAAACATAGGCTGAGAGGGTCCTCCCGTGATGAACCTGGGTATCCCGAGTTCGTCTATGCTTCTAGTGTAGTTGAGTGTTATGGAATAATCCGGAACAGTAGAGCCTGCTACTGACCCCGAGGTAACGGGTAAGGACCACCTGATACTATCGATTAGTGCATACCTCTCCCGGTATGCATTAAAGATCGGTTTGTTTAACAGCAACCACGGACGAAACGCCAGGCTTATCTGATAGTTGTCAGCAGCAGCCAAGAGCTTCTGAAACTCAAGCATTGCTAGCTTCTCAAGCCTAATTATAGATGTAATCTGGAAATAATTTCTTACCTGAACCTTGATCCCGTGCCGGGAAGCAAGACTAGGACTCCACACGCCCACAGTCTTAGCAGGATTGTAGTTTCTTAATTCCGTTCCCTCCGATACGTCGGCTCTACCCACGAAAGATCCATTAGCAACAACAGCAGTAGTTATTTCGTTTCCTTCTTCATCAAAGGATTCACTAAGGAGGTGATGGTCTAAAGTAAGAACCTCTTTGTAGGGCCCATAGTCCCGTGGATCAAAGTCATACTGAGCAAACTCAAATATCAAATCACCAGTTCCAGAAACCCAGAACCTGTAGTCTACCTTGTCACATGCGTCACTTATCATGTGAAGTCGGTTAGTCCAGTTCAGGTTAGTAGCGGCATTTGACTGTGAAATTAGGCCAAGCTCGTCTATAAGACCTAGAGTAGGTGATTGACGAGAGGGATAGATCATGTTTACTGTCTGAGCGTCTACCGCCCACAAACCTTCCCTTCTTGTCTCAACACCGGCAGCGTGGACCTCGTCCTCACTCCAGTATCGACGAAGTGATGGACTCTGGTCTAGTTGTCCGTCACGCACAGACAGAGGACGAGTTAAGGAAGAAGTACCTACTAAGTCAGTACCCCCGAACTCTTGACTGGACACATTTATCCTCTTTGGAGATCCAAACAGGCATAGGTTATACCAGTCCTCCCACCACTCGGTTATGGCAGAGGATCCTTCTTCTGCCCTAGGGTAGATGGCACCAGAAACAGCGTAGGGGGGTCGAGTTTCTCCTTCAATTGAAGGTCTTCCCCACGGATATACCCCAGGACGCATCCTACCAATTCTTCCGGCGCCCCTAGATGATGTCGAAGTCAAAGGACGAGATTGTACAGGAGTCCCTTCGGTACCAGGAGGAGACTCAGGATTCTGGTCCGAACGAACCTGGTCCAGTTGAGAGTCGATAGGTCTAGATACAGAGGAGTCTTGCTCGGAAGGGTCTCCAGAGGAAACCCCAGTGTCCTCAATCTCAGACAGGAGGCTGTTGTACCTATCTCTATCAGAGTCGGACAGTCTTCCTCTTCTCTCCAGTTTTCTTCTCAAAAAATGAAGCTCTGAGGCGGCGCTCCTTGAATTTCTTCTTCTTTCTGCGACTATTCTTCTCTCAACTGTTGTTCCTGCACGAGCAACTAAACCTTGAGCGTTGTCTATGAAGGTAAGTGCAGCAATCATCTCCCTAAACTTAAGGGCAACCCAGGGGTTGGTATAGTTGTTACTAACTACAAGGTCCTGAAAAAAAGATCTGCTGAATTCTACGTTTGATTGCTCTCTGAATATCTGCAACCCTCTGAACGGCGTAGTATTAGTAGGGTCAGCCGCAGCAGTAGCTTGCTGGCCTGGAAGAACAGCCAGAACTGTGTTAGTGTTAACACGCATGCTGTGCATTATGTGCCGTATATCACTGCACGACACAGAGACTATATTTTCTCCTGTGATGTAGTTCTCTGAAGTCGGCTTGTTTACTATCAGACCGGTAAACACGGGTAGCCACTCATCTGAATCAGAAGCAGGGTTGTGTATCCACACCCTAACGTGGTCTTGTTTATGGAAAATACTAGACCAATAGTGCAAAGGAAATCGACGTCCCCCCGACTGAGGGTCTACAGGGTTAGATCCTGGGTTCTTCTTTCTGTCGTATATTTCCTTCTTAGCTGTCTCATCGTAGTCGATATGTGCTCCGCGAGATCTGGAAGAAGATGCTACAGTACGGAACTGATCCAGTTGTATGTTCTCTGGAGTAAGAGTAAACTTGTGACCTGAGTTGTCCAGCCGTAGATCACATTTATTAGGGGAAGACCCAAGGCCATACGTAACAGATATTGAGCCTATAAGGTAGTCACTTACGTCCTGGCCCTCAATGTACACTATTGCATCATGGTAAAATACCTGATGTGGTTGCTCTTTAAAGTAGTGAGGAGGGTTTACTGGAGAGGGAAAAGCTTCTCTCTCAGGTGTAGCGTCTCCTGATCTCCTTGGATCCGGGTCTTCCTGTCTGTATAACGAAGAACTTCCTGTACCAACGGCGTCTGGGTCTACTCTAGGGTCTGGGGACCTTCCCTGGTTTCCCTGTCCCGACCTCTCTCCCCTGATTATTCTAAGAGCCTGCTCCTCGGCGGACCTTCGTCTTTGAGAAGGGCTTTGGCCCCCTGCAAGAGGAACATCGTCAA
>CERF01040203.1_pt1 | contig 13523 bp, 18 predicted proteins | sample 530961 | NCBI WGS metagenome assembly CERF01 (sample SAMEA2621151, study PRJEB7988) | marine metagenome | isolation source: saline water (ENVO:00002010), including
AAAATCGGATTTAAAGACGCTTTAAAAATATATGGATCTGGATTAAAAGGTGCTTTAGGTGGTTTTGCTCAAGGTATTTTAGGAGACAGCTTTGGTTTAGTTAAAAATCCTGAAGAAAAAAGACTTAAAAGACAAATCAAAAAGCAAAAAGAAAGAGCTAGACTTATAGAAGAAAATGCTGCATCTATGGAAAAATATCAAGATGACATTGATATAGCTGGACAAACACTTTCTTCTCCACTGTCTAAGAAAAATTTAACATCAGTTGGGTTAAGTTATACTCCTCTGAAAATGAAAGCAAAACAAATGGAGCAATCTGCTCTAATGATGGTAGTATCTGGCTCAAGCACTTTGCCAGCAAAAAATAAATAATCATGAACATTAATTTAGAAAATAAAAAATCTGGCGGTGTAAATAAACCATGTACTTGCGCTATGATTCAAGATAAAGAAATACTTTCGAGGAATATTAACAAACCTGAAAATCCAAAATTTTACGAAGTTCCATACAAAGGAAATCCAGTATTAATTGCACAGAAATAATGAACTTAACGGACTTAAAGCTTTACTGTCTTAATGTAACAACATTCACAATAACTCTTATGGATTGGTTAGAACCTATGTTAAAGATAACATTGTTGTGTGTAACTATTGGTTACACTGTGCACAAGTGGTGGAAGTTAAAGAAATAATAAATGAGAAATATAAATAAAATTATTGTTCATTGTTCTGCAACAAGAGAAGGACAAGATATTCCAGTTGAAACTATAAAAGACTGGCATGTCAACGGTAGAGGTTGGAGTGATATAGGTTATCATTTCTACATCGATATAAACGGAGACATACAAAAAGGTAGAGATATATCTAAAATTGGAGCTCATTGCAGAGGAAATAACAGAAATTCAATAGGTGTTTGTTATTGTGGCGGTGTTGAGTCAGATGGTAGAACACCTAAAGATACTAGAAATGAGAAACAAAAAGAGGCTTTGCTTTGTGTTTTAAGAACTTTAAAAGCTATGTATCCTGAAGCAGTAATACACTCACATAAAGATTTTGCTAATAAAGCTTGTCCATCTTTTGACGCAACAAAAGAATATGAAAAAATATAAAAATGGAAAAAATTAAAAATATAATTAAACAAACAGTCACTTCAACTTTATTTCACTCAGCACTTGCTGCTGCGGTTGGTTTTATACTGTTAATGGAATCTCACCCGTTATACGCAGGTGTAGCTTTTGGTTTAGCTATTTGTAAGTTTTTAGACGCTTTTAAATAAAAGTAATGTCAGAAAGAAAAAAACGTAAAAAGTTTAAAGATACAAAAGTAGGTGCTTTTTTAAAAAATAAGGCACCTAAAATATTAGACACTATTGGTGATATACTACCTGATCAAGGCGCTTTTGGTGTTGTTAAAAATCTTATTAGCAAAGATGAAGCTTTAACTTTAGAAGATAAAGAGATGGCTTTAAAACTGTTAGATTTAGACATGCAAGAAATGCAAAATATATCTGACAGATGGAAATATGACATGCAGTCAGATTCTTGGCTGTCAAAAAACACTAGGCCTTTAGCTTTAATATATTTAACGGTGTGCATGACACTGTTTATAGTTTTTGACTCAATACAATTAATATTTGATATTAAAGCGGCTTGGATAGATTTACTACAAACTTTATTAGTTACAGTTTATGTAGCTTACTTTGGTTCAAGAGGAGCTGAAAAAGTTTTTATAAAAAAAGATAAAAAATAAAAAAATGAGAGGATTAGAAGGCAACATGCAAGCAGAGCCAAGAGTTTTTGCACACGATGCTATAGAAATTCAACCTGATACAGCGCAAATAGCAAACACAGAACAAAGAGGTTGTTGTATATATGTAGGAGGTACTGGTCTAACAGGTACCCTAGTTGTAAAGTTAGAAAGTGGTAGGGTTGCTGCTTTTAAAGGTCTTTCACCGGGATCTTTTTTACCTATATTAGTAACACATGTTTTACCTACTGACGGTAAGCCTATTGGCTCAGCAATAACAGATTGTACTGATATAATAGCTTTATTTTAAAATGAGAATAACGATAGGAAATACACTAACAACAAGTGTTAATAAAAAAAACTCTAAGTTTTTAAATAAACAAGGAGCAAAGAAAAAAGCAAAAACAACATTTCCTGGTTCTTCAACCGAGCTTAACGAGCTATCAGGACTTGGAACTATAAATGAAATTGAATCAAATGAAAATTAAAAAAAACCAATTAAAAGAAATTAAAAGTATACAAGAAGAATTAAATAAAACATTAACTTCTATAGGTTATTTAGAATCTCAAAAACATGCACTTCTGCATGATATAAAATCTATAAACGAGAGAGATCTCAATATGAAAAAAGAGCTAGAGAAAGAATATGGAGCTGTTGAAATAAATATTGATGATGGAACTTACAAACCTGTAAAAGAAAAAACAATTAAAAATGTCTAGCGTTATTAGAAAAATAAGTATTGGTATTGATTATAAAAATGAAGCTATGCATTACTCTATTGGTCAACAAGTGTATGGAGGTCATACAATATGCGATATAATCAAAAATCAAAACGAAGGCGAATACTTAATTTACATAAAAAAAGATAAAGAAGTTTTACCTTGGAAAAAATTTAACTCTAACATGGCTATAGCTATAGAGTATGATTTAGAGTACTAATGAATTGTATATATAACTTTTTAATAAAACCTCTTAACAGCAGGTATGAAAATTCTTTAACAATAGACAAAAAAGAGCTTATAATAAATACCAATATAGAAGACCACAAATTTGTTAGCAAGAAAGGTGTAGTTCTAAGCGTACCAATGGCTTTTAAAACAGATATAAGTGTAGGTGATGAAGTTATTGTACATCACAATATTTTTAGAAGATGGTATGACATGAAGGGTAAAGAAAGAAATAGTTCTTTGCATTTTAAAGATGATAAGTATTTTTGCTCTATAGATCAATTATACATGTATAAGCAAAAAGGAAAATACATACCTAACTTAGATTATTGTTTTGTAAAACCAATAGTAAGTAAAGATAAATTTAATATAAATAAAGAACAACCTTTATTAGGTGTTATGAAATACACTAATAAAAAGCTTTTGAAACTAGGTGTTAATAATGAAGACATAGTAACGTTTACGCCTAATAGTGAATTTGAGTTTTTATTTGATAACCAAAGGTTGTACTGTATGAAATCTAATGATATTGTTATTAACCATGGACGTAAAAAAAACAAAGAAGAATATAATCCAAGCTGGGCAAAAAGCTGTTGAAGAATTAATAAAAGTAGCTAAAGAAGAAATAGTAGACACAGATGAAGACGTATCAGCAGATAGACTCAAAAATGCTGCTGCTACAAAAAAGCTAGCTATATTCGACGCTTTTGAAATATTAAACAGGATAGAAGAAGAAGAAAAACTTTTAGAAAACAAACCTTTAAAAGAAAACAGCAAAAACAAAGTTTTTAAAGGTTTTGCAGAAGGGAGAAGCAAGTAATGGGTTATAGCCAAAACTTATATAAAATAATACCAATAGAAAGTTTAGTAAACAATAAAATACTAAATAAAAAAAATAGGTTTAAACAGTGGGAATATGGTTATAATCCTGAGTATGATTTTATAGTAATAAGTAAAACAGGCAAGATTGAACAAGTTATTGAAATACAAAATCTCCGCATTGCTTTACCAGCAATTGACAACCCGTTTAAAAGAAGCAAAAACAAAAAAGATCAATACTGGGAAAGACAAGAATATCCTAAAGAATTAAGTAGAATAAAAAGTAGATTTGATTGGGATCAGTACCCGTCAGATTTTAAAGAAAAGTGGTACGATTATATAGATGAAGAATTTAAAAGAAGAGAAGAAGGTTATTGGTTTTATAACAACGGTGTTCCTAATTATATTACTGGTTCTCATTACATGTACTTGCAATGGTCAAAGATTGACGTTGGAGCAGCAGACTATAGAGAATCAAACAAACTTTTCTTTTACTTCTGGGAAGCGTGTAAAGCTGATAAAAGATGTTACGGAATATGTTATCTCAAAAACAGACGGAGTGGCTTTAGCTTTATGGCCTCAGCAGAGTTGGTTAATAAAGCAACAATATCATCTGACTCTAGATTCGGTATACTTTCAAAAACAGGTGCAGATGCCAAAAAAATGTTTACAGACAAAGTTGTGCCTATATCAATCAACTATCCATTTTTCTTCAAGCCAATACAAGACGGTATGGACAGGCCAAAAACGGAACTTGCTTATAGGGTTCCGGCCTCAAAACTAACAAGAAGAAAACTAGATGATAATGTTAAGTTAAAAGATTTACAAGGTCTAGATACTACTATTGATTGGAAAAATACCGGAGACAATTCTTATGATGGTGAAAAGTTAAAGATATTAGCGCACGACGAGAGTGGTAAGTGGGAAAGACCTGATAACATTAAAAACAACTGGAGAGTAACAAAAACAACTTTAAGACTAGGTGTTAAAATAGTTGGTAAGTGTATGATGGGTTCTACTTCAAACTCTTTGGATAAAGGTGGGCAAAACTTTAAAGATATATATTATGGATCAGATGTCAAGAATAGAAATCGCAATGGTCAAACAAGCTCGGGACTATATTCTTTGTTCATTCCTATGGAATGGTCCTACGAGGGATACATTGATACTTATGGACTACCTGTATTCAACACACCAGAGAAACCCGTACTTGGGATTGATGGCGAATATATAGATGTTGGAGTTATAGAATCTTGGGAGAATGAAGCTGAAGGATTGCGAAATGACCAAGACAGTTTAAATGAGTTTTATAGACAGTTTCCTCGAACAGAAGCACACGCGTTTAGAGATGAAACTAAACAAAGTATATTTAACTTAGTAAAAATATACGAACAAATAGACTATAATGACAATTTAAATAATGCGGCAAATATAACTACAGGTAGTTTTCAGTGGCAAAATGGTGTTAAAGATACTAGAGTTTTATTTATTCCAGACAATAATGGTAGATTTAAAATATCTTGGATACCACCTAAAAATCTTCAAAACCGGGTGATACTAAATAATGGAGTAAAATACCCAGGTAACGAACACATTGGTTCTTTTGGTTGTGATAGTTACGATATATCTGGAACTGTAGACGGTAAAGGTTCTAATGGTTCTTTACACGGGTTGACTAAATTTTCTATGGAAGACGCTCCGCCTAATAGTTTTTTCTTAGAATATATAGCTAGACCACAAACGGCAGAAATATTTTTTGAAGAAGTTTTAATGGCTTTAGTTTTTTATGGCATGCCAATACTTGCGGAAAACAATAAACCAAGATTACTTTATTACTTGAAGAGAAGAGGTTATAGAGGTTTCTCGATGAACAGGCCTGATAAAGTTTGGAACAAATTATCAATAACAGAAAAAGAGATAGGTGGTGTACCTAATTCCAGCGAAGATATGAAACAAGCTCACGCAGCCGCCATAGAGTCTTACATTGAAAACTACGTTGGTTTAAAACAAGAAGATATTTATGGAGACATGTATTTCCAAAAAACATTAGAAGATTGGGCAAAGTTTAATATAAATAACAGAACAAAGTATGATGCTTCTATTAGTTCTGGTTTAGCTATAATGGCTTGTAATAGAAATTTATATAAACCAGTTGCTGATAGAGTAGTTAAAAAAATAGATTTAGGAATAAGAAGATATGACAACAAAGGTTTTACTTCAAAAATAATAGAACAAAAAAATGGTTTACGTTAATAGTAATAGTGCATTTCCAGATCAGGTAGTACCAGATGCTGAAAAGCAAAGTTTAGAGTACGGAAAACAAGTTGGTAGAGCTATAGAATATGAATGGTTTGGTAACAATTATAATGGTATACAAACAACTCATGGAGGTAAGTTTTCAACTTACTATAGTCAGTTTCATCAAAGAAGACTATACGCCAGAGGAGAGCAGTCGGTTCAAAAGTATAAAGATGAGTTATCTATAAATGGTGATTTGTCTTACTTAAACTTAGACTGGAAACCAGTTCCAATAATACCTAAGTTTGTTGATATATTAGTAAATGGAATATCAGACAGGGTTTACGATATAAAAGCTTTTGCTCAAGATCCAGAGTCAATATTAAGAAGAACTAAATATGCTGACGGTTTGTACCAAGACTTAATGCAAAAACAGTTGATAGATTTAATACAAAAAAATACTGGTATAGATCTAGCTAAAAACAGAGATATAGATATTAGAAGCGAAGAAGAAATATCTGTTCACATGCAGCTAGACTACAAACAGTCTGTTGAAGTAGCTGAAGAAGAAGTTATAAACGACGTGTTGAGCAGGAACAAATACGAGTTAATAAAAAGAAGAATAAACTATGATTTAGCTGTTTTAGGTATTGCTGCTACAAAAACAAGTTTTAACAAATCAAATGGTATAACTGTAGATTATGTTGATCCGGCAAATTTAGTTTGGTCGTACACTGAAGATCCTAACTTTGAAGATTTATATTATGCAGGTGAGGTTAAGTCTATAAGTTTACCAGAGCTAGTTAAAAGATTTCCTAACTTAACACCAGATGAGATAGAGAGAATACAAAAATATCCTAGCAACACTCAATATACTAGAAACTTTAGTGGCAAAGACGACAACAACAATGTGCAAGTTTTGTTTTTTGAATATAAAACTTATACTAACCAAACTTGGAAATTAAAAAACACACCATACGGACTTGAAAAAACTTTAGAAAAACAAGACACTTTCAACCCACCAGAATCTGAAAGTTTTAGCAAAGTACAAAGGACAATAGAGGTTTTATATACTGGTGCTAAAATACTAGGACATGAAGACATGTTAGAGTGGAAGATGTCTGAAAACATGACAAGACCTTTTGCAAACTCTACTAAAGTAAACATGAATTATTGTATATGCGCACCTAGACTTTACAAAGGTAGGATTGAGTCACACGTTAGCAGAATGATGACTTTTGCTGACATGATACAAATAACTCATTTAAAGTTACAGCAAGTAATATCAAGAATGGTTCCTGACGGAGTTTATTTAGATGCTGATGGTTTAGCAGAGGTTGATTTAGGCAATGGAACTAATTATAATCCAGCTGAAGCTTTAAACATGTACTTTCAAACAGGTAGCATTGTTGGTAGGTCTATGACTCAAGATGGCGATTTAAATAGAGGTAAAGTTCCAATACAAGAACTTCAAACTTCTTCTGGCAGCGCTAAAATATCTTCTTTAGTAAATACATATCAGTATTATTTACAAATGATGAGAGATGTTACTGGCTTAAATGAAGCTAGAGACGGAAGCTTGCCAGATAAAGACTCATTAGTTGGTTTGCAAAAACTTGCAGCAGCTAATTCAAATGTTGCAACTAGACACATACTTCAAGCTGGACTTTATGTAACATTAAGAACTTGTGAAAATATAGCTTTAAGAGTTGCAGACTGTTTACAGTTTCCTTTACTTAGAGACGCTATGCAGTCTAGTATATCTAGGTTTAACGTAGCAACACTAGAAGAGTTGATGCATTTAAACACACAAGACTTTGGTATATTCTTAGAGTTAGAACCTGATGAAGAAGAAAAAGCACAACTAGAAAGAAATATACAAATAGCTCTTCAACAACAATCTATAAATCTAGAAGACTCAATAGATATTAGAGAAGTTAAGAATTTAAAATTAGCTAACCAGCTTCTTAAACAAAGAAGAAAAAGAAAAACAGAACAAGATCAATTGGCTGCGCAAGCTAATATACAAGCACAAGCACAAGCAAACGCCAAGCAAGCAGAACAAGCTGCAATGAACGAAGTTCAAAAACAACAAGCTCTCGCAGAAACTCAGTTGCAGGTTGAGCAAGGCAAATCTCAATTTGCTATTCAAAAATTAAGAGAAGAAGCTGAAATTAAAAAACAGTTAATGGAATTAGAGTTTCAATTTAATATTGAATTAGCAAAACAACAGTCTTTATCAAAAACAGAAAACGAAAAATACAAAGAAGATAGAAAAGACGAAAGAACAAAAATACAAGCAACACAACAATCAGAGTTAATAGATCAAAGAAAAAACGATTTATTACCTAAAAACTTTGAATCTTCCGGTCAAGATACTTTAGGCGGATTCAATTTGGAGCAATTTGCACCAAGATAATTATTAATTTTATAATATTATATTATGGACAAGAAAGAAGAAACAGTACCTCAAGAAGGTGAGTTTAAAGTTAAAAAGAAAAAAGGTAGACCTAGAAAGCTTAATAAAGAGTCTGAGATTACAAAAGTAGACTTATCTGCTGCAAAAGAAACTGAAGTTGAAGAGAACTTACAGAAAGAAGAATCTAAAAATGAAGTTGTTTTAGAAGAACTCAAAGAAGAAGTAGTCGAAGAAAAAACTCAAGAAGAAGGTAAAAGCGAAGAAATAGGTGTGATACAAGAAATAGTAGGTGAAGAACAAGAAGAAGAACCTATTAAACAAGATATTAAAGAAGATCTAAAAGTTGAACTTCCAGAAAATATAGAAAAGTTAGTTGACTTTATGAAAGAAACTGGAGGATCAATAGAAGACTACGTCAGGTTAAATGCTGATTACTCAAACGTAGACGATAAAGGATTATTAAAAGAGTATTATAAAAATACTAAACCTCATCTAGATTCTGAAGAAATAGATTTTATCATGGAAGATAAATTTATGTATGACGAAGACTACGATGATGAAAAAGAAATTCGCAAGAAAAAACTTGCGCATAAGGAAGAAGTTGCAAAAGCCAAAAAATTTTTAGAAAGCTTAAAGAGTAAATATTACGACGAGATCAAGATGAGACCGGGCGTTACTCAAGAGCAGCAAAAAGCAATGGACTTTTTCAACAGATACAACAAAGAACAAGAGAAAAGTAAAAAGCAACACGAAAGTTTTAAAGCTATTACTAAAAATTATTTTTCAGAAGAATTCAAAGGTTTTGATTTCAATTTAGGAGAAAAAAAGTTTAGATACGGCGTTCAAAATCCTTCTCAAGTTGCAGATGTTCAAAGTGACTTATCAAATTTTGTAGGGAAGTTCCTAAACGAAGATGGAAGTGTTAACGATCATCAAGGTTATCACAAAGCTCTTTACGCAGCACGCAATGCTGACACTATAGCTAAACATTTTTATGAGCAAGGCATAGCCGATGCTACTAAAGATATAGCTGCTAAATCTAAAAATATAAGCAACGAACCAAGAGTATCTGGTGATGGTGTTTATATAAACGGTTTACGAGTTAAAGCAATAAGTGGTGTTGATAGTTCTAGATTAAAAATAAAAAAACGGTAAAACGTTAAAATTTAAAACTCAAAAAAATGGGATTAACAACAAACGCTCCCGGCTTAATACCTCATCAAATAAAGCAAACGTTGTCTGACAACTATTTGTCTTTTACTGATGCTGCCGGAGGAAATTTTGCTCAACAGTACCTACCGGAACTGTATGAAGCAGAAGTAGAAAGATTTGGTAATAGAACCTTATCTGGATTTTTAAGAATGGTAGGCGCCGAAATGCCTATGACCTCAGATCAAGTAGTTTGGTCTGAACAAAATAGACTACACATCAGCTATGATGGTTGTACTAACAACGGTGCTGGAACTATATTAACAGTTCCACTTGAAGCCGGAAAAGAATGTATGATCAGAGTTGGTGCTACTATAGTTATTTCTAACGGTTTTGATACTGTTAAAGCTAGAGTAAGTGCTGTTTCTGCTAACGCTGCAAATGTTGCAAACGTTACATACAAAACTTACAAAGTAAACGACGGTACAAGTTTAGGAAATACTGCTGGTGCATTGAAAGTTTTTGTATACGGTTCTGAATTTAAAAAAGGAACTTTAGGTATGGAAACTTTCCAAACTGGTGGTCCAGAAGTTAGAGCTATTGCTCCTGACTTCACTACTTTTGACAACAAACCAATCATATTAAAAGATTTTTATGAAGTATCTGGATCAGACGCTTCTCAAATCGGTTGGGTTGAGGTTGCAACTGAAGACGGTACTAGTGGATATTTATGGTATTTAAAAGCTGAGTCTGAAACAAGACTACGTTTTGAAGACTACTTAGAAATGTCCATGGTTGAAGCTGAAAAAGCCGGTGCTACTACATCTGGTATTACAGTTGAAGGTACAGAAGGTTTATTTGCTGCTATTGTAGATAGAGGTAATGTATATGAAAACTTTGCTGGTGCTGCTGCTCCAGGTTCTGGTGCTTTAGGTGATTTCGATGAAATTCTAAAGCAATTAGACACGCAAGGTGCTATTGAAGAAAACATGTTATTTTTATCAAGACAAACTGCTCTTGATTTTGATGACATGCTAGCTGCTACTAATGGTGGTTATGCTTCTAGCAATGCTGCTTCTTACGGTTTATTTAACAACGAAGAAGACATGGCTTTAAACTTTGGTTTTTCAGGTTTTAGAAGAGGTGCTTATGACTTCTACAAAACTGATTGGAAATATCTAAATGATGCTTCTACAAGAGGTTTAACTGCTGATATTGATGGTGTAATGATTCCTGCTGGAACATCAACCGTTTATGATCAAATTTTAGGTCAAAACATTAGACGCCCTTTCTTACATGTAAGATATAGAGCTTCTGAAGCAGATGACAGAAGAATGAAATCATGGGTCGTTGGTTCTGTAGGTGGAGCTTACACTTCAGGATTAGACGCTATGCAAGTACACTTTTTGTCTGAGAGATGTTTGTGTGTTCAAGGTGCCAACAACTTTGTTTTGTTGACTTCTACACCACCTCCTGTACTTTAAGATTAATAATTGTTAAAAATATAAATCATGGGATATATAACAATAAACGGAGCAGGACCTGTATGTGCAGACGATATAGCGCTCATAAGTCCTAATCAAGTACCAGGTGCTGTGATGATTAATTACACTAGTGGTAACTCAATATTAGTACCCGTTAGTACTATAGCTGAAGCAACTGCTTTCACGCTTGCTGTTCAAAAAGCTTTGGTTGAATATCAAAGTAATCCAGAAGGACCTGTAGTAGCCGCTGCTAACGCAGCTCCAAGTGGAAACGTTCAGTTCGTAATGGGAGAGCAAGTTGAACCTGGTTCAGCAGTATTAGAATTTGCACGACCAGTGAAACAAATTGAAGTTATGTCTACTACTTCTACTTTAACACCTTAAAACAGTAATTTTTACTGTTTAGGTTAAGTCTTTATTAAGGCCTCGTTAAACCGGGGCCTTAATTAAGTAATTATATTATATTATATTATGGAAACAAAAAAAACAAAATCCAAGGAAAAAGAAACTTCTTGGGAAATAAAAGATAGGTATTATTATTTATTAAATGATAAATCACCTTTAACTTATAGAATTAATTCTAGACATTCTGCTAGAAAACCATTAATGTGGTTTGATAAAGAAAAAGGTTACAATAGAGAGCTTAGATATGCAACAAACCAAAAATCTTGTTTCGTAGATGAGCAAGATGGTTTTGTAACTTTAGGGCATATAGTTTTTAAAGATGGTGTGCTAATGGTACCAAAACAAGATGTAGCTTTGCAAAAGCTATTATCATTATACCACCCTAGTTTGAATAGATCATACGGAGAGCAAGATGACGTAAAAGAAGCTATAGATGATTTAGATTATTTAGAGCTTGAAATACAAGCGTTAAACATAGCTAAAGACATGGAAGTAGATGATGCTGAAGCTATATTAAGAGTAGAGCAAGGTTCTAGTGTGTCTAAGATGAGTTCTAAGGAAATAAAAAGAGATTTGTTGCTGTTTGCTAAGAATAACGCTAGTTTGTTCTTAGAATTAGCTAATGATGAAAATGTAGCGCTTAGAAACTTCGGTATAAAAGCCGTTGAAGCTAACATAATAGATTTATCGCAAGATCAAAGAACTTTTAGTTGGGCAAGTAATAAAAGGAAATTAATGACAGTTCCTTTTGACGAAAATCCTTACTCAGCTTTAGCTTCTTGGTTTAAGACTGATGAAGGTATGGAAGTTTATAGATCTGTACAGAAAAAGCTAAAATAGTATGCAACTATATATAAGGCGGCACTACGCCGCCTTTTTTTTTAATAAGATATTACAATGGCAATAAGCGTAGACGATGTATATAAAACTGTATTGTTTATATTAAATAAAGAACAAAGAGGTTATATGCCTCCTGCAGAGTTTAATAAAATAGCAACACACGTTCAAAGAGAAATATTTGAAAGTTACTTTCAATATGAAAACAAACAATATAGAGTGCCAAGCAATGATTCTGAATATAGTGATAGATATAAAAATGTTGATGAGAAAATATCAGAATTAAAAAAGCTTAGTTCAGGTTTAACAAAAAACGCAGGTGGTTATTTTGAACAGCCAACTGATCTTTATAAAATAGGTACTGTTATATATTTAAGACCAGGAAGAAACGACGTAGAAGCTCAAAGAGTTCAAGAAAATGAGTTGTTAAACATTAACGCTTCACCATTGACAAAACCAACTCTAAACCATCCAATTTATACTTATAGAGAAAATAAAATATTTGTTCAACCAACTTCAATAGACACAGGAGAAGTATCTGTTAGTTATTTAAAAAAACCATCAGATATAGTTTGGAGTTATTATATTGACGACGCGACTGGAGGTTACTTATGGGATGGTAACGGCGTGCCTGTAAATCCACATACTGGACCGTTTCCAGCTAGTGGTTCTGTAGATTTTGAACTACATCAAATAGAACAAACAGAAGTCATAATAAAAATATTAGCTTACGCTGGTGTTATAATAAGAGATCCTCAAATAATTCAAGTAGCTAATCAGCTAGATCAACAAGAAACAATCCAAGAAAATACTTAATAAATGGCACTACTAATAGAAAACAACGAGCAATACTATTCTGGTAAACAAGTTTTTAATCATACAGGTGGTCCTGTTAGTGCCTTAACTTGTACTTTTAATACTGAACTAGTTGCTACAGTTGCTAACGTATCAGATTCTAACTTTACTGTTAGTAAAAATGGTGTTCTACTAAACGAGTTTGTAGACTATACTTTGTCTACACAAACTCTAAATAGAATAAACTTTGTACTAACAATAAATAATGGTGATGTTGTAACCGTAAAGCTAAACCAGTCTGCGGTAACTAGCAACTATGGTAGCTACGAATATATATCACTAAATGAAATTATAAACAACTTTATGGTTGCTTATGTAGGTAAAGGTAAAATAATACCTGATGTTCCAAGAACTGATGTAATGTTTCATGCACAAAGAGGTTTACAAGAATTTAGTTATGATACTTTAAAAAGTATAAAGTCTCAAGAACTTACTATTCCACCTAGTCTTTCTGTTGTTATACCACAAGACTATGTTAATTATGTAAAGTGTTGCTGGATAGATGATGTGGGTGCAAAACATATAATATATCCAACTAGGGTTACTTCTAACCCAACAGAAATACCTGTTCAAAACTCTTCTGGTATTCCAACACAAGATTCTTTTGGAAACAATGAAGAGCAC
>CERF01002978.1_pt1 | contig 13522 bp, 24 predicted proteins | sample 530961 | NCBI WGS metagenome assembly CERF01 (sample SAMEA2621151, study PRJEB7988) | marine metagenome | isolation source: saline water (ENVO:00002010), including
CCCGCCCGTTGTTGATCACTTGATTTTGATAGCCCGACTACTAAACGAAACTGCTGATCTGCTAGGCTTCGTTCTCTTGAAGCTATCAATCTTTTCCTGAGTCCCGCCTAACTCTAAGCAGTATTTTTTAAGTTCTTCGTAATCCATGCGGGTGGAAACTGCTGCCTTGATGTCGATAGTCCATGTTTCACCAAACGCAACCCCATGTCGTAAAAACTCACGGGCATGATCCTTCGCGGAAGGCTTATCTTTAGTGGCACTATTTAGAATCTTCGCATAGTGATCAGCCTTACCGCAAAAGTCTATGAACTCAGAAGTCTTGGTTATGCTCTGTTGCACACCGTTGTGATCTTCGTAAGTGAATGTCTTCATGGTAATACTCTCCTTTGTTATCGATTCAAAGCCTCATTATCTTTTGGCTCCTTGACCGCGTCCCGTTTACGGGCTCGCTTAATGTACAAGTACATTACCATGAACATGGGATAGATGCACAGAATAATCGTCCCATTAAATCCCATGACCATTTCTCACAGTGAAACGCCATCGGGACAGTGGGCCTAGGTACTTAGACCGGATTCCGATTTTTGCTAGACGCCCGACATCGGGCGGGTCGGCCTGCGGCCGCCGTGGTCTGTCGACACGACAGTGTAGACAGTGTTTTGAACAAATATTTCATTGTAATTGTCATTGGACCATGTTCCGTGTACGTTTCTCCCATGAGTTTGAACGCCCCTGAAGAGGTACTGCGTGAGGTCTTTGCTTTGGAGCAGGCGCAAAAGCGTCTGGCCATTCGTGACAGGGCCAGTGCTTCTTTTATGGAGTTTGTAAATTACGTTTACGATGGGTTTATTGAGGGCGTTCATCACAAGCAGGTCGCGCAGCAATATGAAAAGTTGTCAGTGACTCCCGGTTCACGGATCATTATCAATATGCCGCCGAGGCATACGAAGTCTGAATTTGCGAGTTACTTGTTGCCTGCTTGGTTGATCGGCAAAAATCCTTCTTTGAAGATTATTCAGACGACTCACACGGCTGAGTTGGCTGTACGGTTTGGCCGTAAGGTTCGTAATCTTATGGAGGAGGAGCGGTACAGGGATATTTTTCCAGATGTTGAATTACGTGCGGATTCAAAGGCGGCTGGCCGTTGGGAGACGGGTCAGGGTGGCGAATATTATGCTGCGGGTGTGGGCGGTGCGATTACGGGCCGAGGTGCTGATCTTCTCATTATTGATGACCCACATTCTGAACAGGATGCCTTATCTGAATCGGCTTTGGAGAACGCCTACGAGTGGTACACGTCAGGGCCCCGTCAGCGATTACAACCGGGCGGGTCTATTGTAGTTGTCATGACCCGGTGGTCCTTGAAGGATTTGACGGGTAAGTTGATCAAGGCCCAAGGTTCGGATGTCATGTCTGACCAGTGGGATGTCGTGGAGTTCCCGGCGATTCTGCCGAGCGGCAATGTTCTGTGGCCTGAGTTCTGGAAGAAGGAGGAACTGTTAAAGGTCAAGGCTTCGTTGTCCTTGGGCAAGTGGAACGCGCAATGGCAGCAGAATCCTACGGCTGAAGAGGGTGCGATAATCAAGAAGGAGTGGTGGAATGTCTGGGAGAAAGAGGACATCCCTCCTGTGAGTTATATTATGCAGAGTTATGACACGGCGTTTAGTAAGAAGGAGAGCGCGGACTATTCGGCGATTACGACTTGGGGTGTTTTCCAACCGGACGAGGGTGGTTCGGATCATATTATTTTGATGGACGCGCATCGAGGCCGTTGGGATTTTCCTGAACTGAAGAACAAGGCGTTGGAGGAGTACAACTACTGGGACCCTGACATGGTTTTGATTGAGGCGAAGGCGACGGGTACACCGCTCACGGACGAGTTACGTGCGATGGGGATACCTGTGGTGAACTATACGCCGTCCAAGGGCCGTGATAAGCACACCCGGATGCACATGGTGGCGCCGATTTTTGAGTCAGGGAAGGTGTGGGCGCCTGACATGAAGTTTTCGGAAGAGGTGATTGATGAGTGTGCGGCATTTCCCAATGGCGACCATGACGACTATTGTGATAGTATGTCGATGGCGTTAATAAGATATCGTAGAGGTGGATTCTTGCGCCTTGACAGTGATGAGGAAGATGACGACATCGTCTCTGGTCCAAGGCCACGGGAGTATTACTGATGGCCCAAAAGAAATTGCAAGACGACAGCAAGCACAACGAGCTCGACGTTGACGGAGACGGCGTGGTCTCCGACCAAGAGCTTGCGTTAGCGGAAGTTTTGGACAGGCATGAGAAGGCTGACGCCCAGCGGCGAATGGCTTGGGTGGCGATGCTATCTATGCTGGTGTTCACGGCACTGGTATTTTTGCCGATTTTCCCCGATACACGGATCAAGGCCCTATCGGATTTGTTTGGGCTTTTCTATATCGGGCAGGCTGGCGTAGTGGGAGCATACATGGGCATGACGGCGTACATGTCCAATAACGGGAAACGCTAATGGACCCGTTGACCATAGCCGCCGCAATCACAGCTACTAAGACGCTGGTTAAGAGTGCGCGAGGTGTGCAAGAGATTGCACACGGGATTGACTCGTTGTTTCACGCGCAAGAGGCGCATGAAGAGAACAAGAACAAGGCGCCCGGTAGTTCTATTGGTGCGAAGAACAAACAGATCTTGCAGAAACGTGCGTCTGACGATGGATCGGAGACGTCTATGTCTGCGGCTGCGGCTGCGATTATTGAAGAGAAACAACTCAAGCAACAGCTGGATGATCTCCGTGACGAGATCAACCGCAAGTGGCCTGTGCCTGTGGGCGAGAAGAGCACATGGGATTTGATTCTTGCGGAGCGCGAGAAGAGGGTTGCGGCGAAGAAGGAACGTGAGAAGCAAGAGAAGATTCTTGCTGAAGAGCGTAGAGAGAAACGTCAGAAGCTTTTGATTGAGATTGGTAAGGGTCTGGCTGTTCTCTTGGTTGCTGGGGGAATTGCTTGGTTCTTGTGGTGGGCGTATACAAGTGGACCGGCAGTGAGGTAAAGATGGAACTTGGAGCGAGTCACGCGATACAGGGTATTATGGTACTGGCGACGGTGGCCGGCGGCTATGCTGTAGTGAAAAGTAATCTTAGTCGCGTCATGCACGATCTTGAAGATCATATCAAAAGCGCGGAAGATAACCGTGAGAAGTTTGACGCGAGGCTTGATAATGCGGAACAGGAACGCGGTAAGATTGCAAATCAGGTTATGACCCTCAAGGGGATAAACTCTCCGACAGAACTAAAGCTTCTGCATAGGGAGCTTGAAGGGCTTCAGAAGGACGTGAAGTGGATCACGAAACAATTAGACCAGCTTTCACACGCACATAACGGCAAGCACCCACCCGTGAAGGACACATGATGGAACCGAAAGACCTTATAACGATAACTCCCGGTGGTGTGACTGTAGCGGCATCTTGGCTTGGGCTTATAGAGACAAGCTTGTCGATATTGCTGCTGCTTGCCAGTTTAGGATTTTTAGCGTGGCGCTGGCGACAGGCTGTAAGGAAAAACGATGGATAAGATACTTATCTGGTGGGAAAACACATTTGGTGGAAACAATGCGATTTGGAACATCGATTACGGCAAGCTCATTATTATTGGCCTTCTGCTGTATCACATTTTCTGGCAATAGCGCCAAGGCTGATGAGAGGGTCTTTGCTGGTTGGATATTGCACATGTTCATATCCGGTCAGTTGAAAGAGTATACACCGAGAGGTGGCATGGCTGAGTGTTTGAAGGTGAAGCGTAAGATACTACGCTCACAAGGCACGGCTGTTGGTACACGTTGGGAGTGCGGTCAGGGAAAACTGGTTCTGCGTAAGTTTGACGCTGGTAGAGATGGCGAGAAATGGTTGCCCGTTGAGCACCTTGGTAAATAGTTATGGCTGAAGAGACGCCTAGAGGACGGAGAGGGAGTGATCAGATAAGGGTCAGCGACAGTTCCGCTATTTCTATGCCGATCCGAAATCTGATTAGCATTGTGGCGGCGGTCAGTGTGGGCGTCTGGGGATATTTCGGCGTTGTAGAGCGGCTGAATAAGCTAGAGACGTTTGAACAGCTTATTGCCAAGGATTTGGAGACAGGACTCAAGGAACTACAGGCCGATATTGCCAAAAACAACGAGTTTCGTATTAAATGGCCAAGGGGCGAGTTAGGACAAGCCAGTGCCGATCAGGAACAGTACCTCCTGATAGAGCACCTCAGTGGCCAGGTTGAGAAGATTCAGAGCCGAATAGAAAAAGATATGAGCAACGGCGTCAACATCACAAGGCTACAGACCGATATGATGGAAGTTCGTAGTTCCATTGAGAAGCTTAAAGATAAGCAACGCGGTTTGATGAATGGAGGATCGTAGGGATATGAAGAAGGGTGGCGAAAAGAAGGTAAAGAAAGTAATAAAGAAACTGAAGAAGGCATCTAAGGCACATGCGGCTCAGGCTAAGACACTGCAAGGAGTTCTTCGCAGTAAATCTAAGAGGAAAAAATCTTGATTAGTCTTTTAGGAAGTCTTCTGGGGTTCGGAACCTCCATAATTCCAGAGGTCATTGGTATTTTCAAACAGAAACAGGCTGACGCCCATCAGCTGAAGATGCTTGAGGCGAAGGCTAAGTACGCCGACCAGATGTCCAAGCTAAAAATAGCCGAGCTGGACGCGCAAGCCGAGATTGAAGAAACGAAAGGACTGTACGAGCATGATAAGTCTATTGACTCTGGAAAATTTATCAATGCTCTCAGGGGTTCTGTGCGCCCTGTCGTTACTTATCTGTTCTTATTAGCGTACTTAACGACGAAAGGAGTTATGATATATGCTATGATCGCCATTCAGAACTTGGATTGGACGGTAGCGATAGACATGGCTTGGCGTGAAGAGACAGATGGCGTAATATTTAGTGCTATAATCAGCTTCTGGTTTGGAAACAGGGCGATGTCAAAGGCCCGTGCATGGCAACAGGACAGGAAAAACTGATATGGCCAAGCTTTGTCCTCGAGGAAAAGCCGCTGCGAAGCGGAAATTTGACGTTTACCCCAGTGCCTATGCGAATATGTACGCGAGTGCGGTGTGCAGTGGTAAGGTAACACCGGGTGGTAAGAAGAAAAAAGCCAAAAAAACCACAACGAAGAAGCGAAAAACCACCAGAACACGCAAAAAGAGCACGACACGTAGGCGCAAACGATGAGTTTACGCAAGTGGGTAGGCGAAAAATGGGTTGATATTGGTGCCCCGAAGAAAAAGGGCAAGTTTCAGCCGTGCGGCCGCAAATCTGCTAAGAAAAGTAAGCGGAAATACCCGAAATGTGTGCCTTTGGCGAAGGCAAAACGCATGACAGCCTCTCAAAGGAAGAGTGCCGTCGCGAGAAAACGTTCAAAAGCGCAAGGTGTTGGTGGAAAACCGACAAATGTGGCGACATTCGCTAAAAAACGCAAAAAAACGACGAAAAGGAGATAAGGATGGCAGTTAAGAAGAAAAAGACTAAAGGTATGGCCAAAGGCGGTCCTGTCCGTAAGAAAATGATGGGCGGGGGCATGGCTTATGGCAAGAAAACCAAGGGTATGGCCAAAGGTGGCGCTGCTCGCAAGAAAATGCGGTACGGCGGCATGGCTGGTGGTAAGAAAACCAAGGGTATGGCTAAAGGTGGTGCGGCAAAACGTAGGTAATGTCGTATCTAATCAGCAACGTTCCTCACTTCAAGTGCTGGGTTCGTAAAGAGTTTACGTGCAATCACTCGCAATATCATGGTGAGTTTATTCATGCTATTGCGTTCGCGGTAAACACCATACCTGACCGTTCTCTGAGCTTCCAAATCGTGTTTACAGGCTGTGAAATCGATATGGAAGGGGGTCCTGAAGAGAATGTCCATGGAGGGGCCATGTGGGCCAGAATGCCCATACAGGCCCTTGTAGCGGATGTTCCGCTTGAGGAGTGGCCAGAGCCTATGGAGGACCATCTGTGCCAGCCATGGGACTGTGAATCAAGAAATCATAGCGTTATTGTGATGGATAGGGTAAGTTCTTCACCATGGTTGTGTAAAATTGACAATAGTTTTCACACGGGAAAGTACTTGTTTACAGTAGATTACACAGATCATGAGATCGCGGATGATCCCGCGCAGCATAAGCAGTCACATGTTATTTATTTGACTGACGCTGGACCGTGGACAGGTAATATTGTTGCGCTGCCAAATAATAGGGTTCGTGCGACAAGTCCAGCTCTGTGGAGAACAGGCGAGGGGGCGCCAGACTTTGCACCTTCACAATGGACACACTCGGCAGAGTCCCATGAGTCCTATCTCGACCCTTCTGTGACCTTCAACAACCTTTATTCTGAAGGCGAGTAAGATGGCTAAGAAGCGTCAAAAGGCCATCCGTAGGACCACGAAAGGCAAAGGCGCTAATTACCGCCCTACCGAAAAGGGCGCGGGGATGACCAAGAGAGGCGTTGCAGCGCATCGCAAAGCCAATCCGGAGTCGAAATTAAAAACAGCAGTTACGGGTAAGGTTAAACCTGGCAGTAAGGCGGCCAAGAGGCGTAAGAGCTATTGCGCGAGGTCACTGGGGCAATTAAAACGGTCTTCTGCTAAGACAAGGAATAATCCAAACAGCCGTATTCGTCAGGCAAGAAGAAGGTGGAAATGTTAGATGGCTGAAACCCCTATTTCTTTGATTGATGGAGCAATGCCCGCTCAAGGCGAGAATCTTCTTGAGGAAGAAGAATCTATTGAGGTTGAGGGACTTGAAGATCCGACAGAGATCATTGAAGAAGAGGATGGTTCTGTCATCATCAACTTTGAGGACGCTGTCAGAGAACAGATGTTCGCAGAGCAAGATGCAAACCTTGCGGAGCTTTTGGACGAACGTGACCTCAATGATATCGCTCAAGAACTCCTATATCTATACGAGGAGGACAAGTCTGGCCGACAGGAGTGGGAAGATGCGTACTCTGACGGTCTTGACCTTCTTGGTATCAAATATGAAGACCGTGAGGAGCCCTTTCGAGGGTCTAGTGGTGTAACGCACCCTGTTATTGCTGAAGCCGTGACACAGTTTCAGTCGCAGGCATACAAGGAGCTTCTGCCCTCGTCTGGCCCCGTTCGCACGGAGATTGTAGGCGCCGTCACTCCAGAAACAGAAGATCAAGCACAGCGTGTTAAGGATTTCATGAACTACGAAATCCTGAATGTTATGCAAGAGTATGATCCTGAAACGGATCGTATGCTCTTCTATCTGCCGTTGGCTGGGAGCGCGTTCAAGAAGATTTACTTTGATGACATGCTGGACAGGGCCGTAGCGCGGTTCGTGCCGGCTGATGATCTTGTTGTACCTTACAATGCTACGGATCTTGAGTCTGCATCTCGTATTGCTCACGTTGTACGCATGGACATCAACAATGTCCGTAAAAATCAGGCGGCTGGGTTCTATCGCGATGTTGAACTGACGCCGTATGAATCTGACGATAGTCTACGAGAGAAAGAGCGGGAACTTGTCGGCGTAGAAAAGACCGTTGATGGAGAAGATTGCACTCTCATAGAGTTTCATATCGACCTTGATTTGAAAGGCTTTGAGCATGTCAGTCCCTTGGATGGAGAAGAAACGGGTATCAAGTTGCCGTATATTGTTACGGTGGATGAGGGGAGCACGACGGTTTTATCGATCCGTCGCAACTGGAATGAAGGCGATGAGTATTACAAGAAGAATCAATATTTCACGCATTACAAGTTTCTTCCGGGGCTAGGCTTCTACGGCCTTGGTCTGCTTCATATGATTGGAGGTCTTGGCCGTTCCGCGACTTCTATTATGCGACAGTTGATTGATGCTGGCACCTTGGCGAACCTACCCGCTGGATTCAAAGCCAGAGGTATTCGCATCCGTGACTCTGACGAACCTCTTGCTCCCGGCGAGTTCCGCGACATTGACGCCCCTGGTGGTGCCTTGCGCGATAGCCTGATGCCGCTTCCCTACAAGGAACCAAGTCAGACGTTGTACTCTCTGCTAGGTTTCGTAGTAGAGGCAGGCCAGAGATTTGCCGCGATTGCGGATCTTCAGGTTGGTGACGGCAACCAGCAGGCGGCTGTAGGGACAACGGTGGCGCTTCTTGAGAGGGGCTCACGGGTGATGTCCGCTATTCATAAGCGGCTTCACTACGCTCAGAAACAAGAGTTCAGGATGCTGGCGAAGATATTCAAGGAATCTTTGCCACCCATGTACCCCTACAACGTCTACGGTGCGGAGTCCTTCATTAAGCAGATGGACTTTGATGACCGTGTCGATGTTATTCCTGTATCTGATCCGAATATCTTTTCTCTATCGCAGCGGATAGCGATAGCACAAACACAGCTTCAGCTGGCGCAGTCAAACCCACAGATGCATAACCTGTTTGAGGCGTACAGAAGGATGTATCAGGCACTGGGGGTTCAGAACATAGAGGCAATCTTGCCTACACCCAAACCTCCACAGCCTACTGATCCAGCGATTGAGAACGCTCGAGCGTTGATTCAAGAGAACTTACAGGCGTTTCCGACACAGGATCATGACGCGCACATTCTGTCGCACATTACGTTCATGAAAACACCTGTTCCAGCAGGCACCCCGCCTGTTCTTGGTCTTCTTCAGGCTCATATCTGTGAGCATATCGCTCTTAAAGCCCGAAATGTAGTTCAGGCAAAAGGTATGATGATGGCAGAAGAAGCTATGGCGCAAGGAATGCAGCCACCTCAGATGGACGTAGAGGCCGAGGTTGCACAGTTAGTCGCGGAATATATGCAAGAAATCATGCCTATGCTTGGACCGCCACCAGGCGCCGATGTTGATCCCCTAGTCGAGCTTCGTGACAAGGAGCTTGATATCAAGGCCATGGATCTCCAACGAAAGGCGAACGAGTTTGCTGCTCGGTTGGACTTTGACCAACAGAAGACGGCAGAAAACCAAGAGATCGATAGGGAAAAAATCGATTCTCAAGAGGATATCGCGCTGTTACGGGCGCAGATTAATCAGAGCCGCATAGACAAAATGGGTTAATTGTTTCACGTGAAACATTAGGAGATAGTTATGGAAGATGTAGAGATGATGAATGAGCCCGTCGAGATCACGATGGAAGAGGTCGATGCACCTCCCCCAAATGCTCCTCAAAGACGTAAAGAGGGCGGTGTGTCTCAGCAACTCATTAAGGGTACTGAGGCTCAGTTTAAGAGCCGCTACTTCAACAGCAACGGTGGACAAGGAACATTCTAATGGCAAAGGGTAGAACGATATCTAGAGATATACTTAATGACGAGAGTGGTCGCACAATATCTGATGCAGATCGTGCTCGGGCAAAGGATATACTTAATGACGAGAGTGGCCGCACAATATCTGATGCAGATCGTATGTTGTTGAGGTATCTGAGAGACAACGATGGCCCAGGTAAACCTAAGAAAACAAAGCTGAGATAATGGCAAAGAAACCCTTGTCTCGGAAACAAAAGAAATTAGCTTCTCTCGCACCACCGCGTAACAAGATCACGGGTGCGGATTTTAAGAAGCTCAAGAAACGTAAGAAGCGGAAAGCTTAATGGAAGATGCTCTTTCGTTCGCTTACGCCGTTCTGAAAGCCATAGAAGGAAGGATTGAGCTTACAGAACAGAACATATTGCAAGGCGCTCCAGACAACATGGAGAAATATCGACAGTTGGTAGGGGAACTTGAAGGCTTGCAGTATGCCAGAACTGAAATCAGAGAACGACTAGATAGGTTGGAGAAAGAAGAATGACCAAAACCTTATACGTGCCAGACCACGTGGCGGAAGCCAAAAGTTCTGTAGCATCAGCATACGTTGCTGCTGACGAGAAGGTGTTGGACCCTTCTCTTTTAGAAGAGTCCTTACAGGAACGACTGCCTCAACCGACAGGATGGCGCATCTTAGTGATGCCCTATGCTGGAAGGGCGACGACAGAAGGGGGTGTTTACATCCCAGACGCTGTCCGAGATCGAGAGGCTTTAGCCACCGTTGTGGCGTATGTCGTTAAGTTAGGACCACTAGCATACAAAGACCCTCATAAGTTTGGAGACGACATGCAACCATGGTGTTCTGAAGGACAATGGGTGTGTATCGGACGTTATGCTGGTGCCCGGTTCAAGATTGATGGTGGAGAGGTCCGAATCATCAACGATGATGAGGTCATCGCTACAATCCTTGAGCCAGATGATATTAAACATGTCTAGAAAGCATAGAGGATATGATGAGCGAAATTACGGAAACGGAAGAAACAAGGATTGATGTCGGAGACTCTGAAGAGACATCAGTAGATGTAGATGTCTCGGCACCTCCTAACCCAGCAGCAGACGGCGTAGAGATAGAGTCCTCTGCTGAAGATGACGGCAAAGAGAAAGAGCTGGACGATTACTCCCGCAAGGCTCAGAGCCGAATCAAGCAACTGACTTCAAAGTATCGTGAAGAAGAGCGTCAGAAGCAGACGGCACTTGAGTTTGCGGAAAACGTTCGTAAAGAAAACGAAAGCTTGAAGCAGCGGCTTGAAAATCTTGATAAGGGATATCAAGAAGAGTTTGATAGTCGCGTCACTTCTCAGATTGACTCAGCAAAGCGTATTCTCAAGGACGCTCATGAGAGCGGAGATGTAGATCGTCTTGTTGAAGCGCAAGAAGCTCTTGCTCAGTTAACTGCTGAAAAGCAGAAGCTCTCTGCTGTTAAAAGGGAAGTTGAAACTGCGGAACAGGCGCCACAGCCTCAAGCACAGCCTCAAGCACAGCCTCAAGCACAACCGCAACAGAGACAGCCTGACCCAGACCCGAAAGCTCAAGCTTGGGCGGAAAGGAACCCTTGGTTTGGCACAGACGAAGTTATGACGTATGCGGCCTTCGCAATACATCGAAGGTTGTTTGAGGATGAAGGATTTGACCCCACTTCAGATGAGTACTATAGTGAAATAGATAACCGTCTTTTGTCTGAGTTTCCTCAGAAACTTGGTTCAAAGAACGGTAGCAACGGGGGGACTCAGAAGGTTGCGTCAGCCGAGAGTTCCAAATCCCGCAACAAGGGTGGACGTAAAAAAGTGCGGTTGAGCCCGTCACAAATTGCGATTGCCAAGAAGCTGAATGTGCCGCTTGAAGAATACGCAAAATATGTGAGGGATTGATCATGAGTACCGAGAACACTACTCGCCAGAAGTCACCTAAGACGCCTAGGGCCAATAGCACACGCGAACAACAGAAGCGTTCTACTCCGTGGCGGCCGCCGTCTATGTTAGACGCCCCACCTGCACCTGAAGGTTACAGGCATAGGTGGATAAGAGCAGAGGTCATGGGTTTTGATGACCGTAAAAACATATCAGCAAGATCCCGTGAGGGATGGGAGTTGGTACGTGGTGACGAATACCCAGACTTCGAGATACCTACTGTTGAGGACGGTAAACATGCCGGCGTCATTGGTGTAGGTGGATTGCTCTTAGCACGGATACCGGATGAGATCGCTGACGAACGTAATGTTTACTTTAAAAACGTTGCTAGAGATCAGATGTCTGCTGTTGACAACGATTTGGCCCGAGAGCAGCACCCAGCTATGCCGATCAGCAAGCCTGAACGGCAGTCTAGTGTAACTTTTGGAGGCCCTCGTAAGTTGGAGGGCTAATGGAGAGTGAAAGATGGCAAACTCTAATGGAGCGTTTGGGCTCAGACCGATTGCGAAGGTAGGTCAGAACTCAAACTCCACAGGTGTTTCAGGCTACACTCAATATGAAATCGCTAGTGGTAACAGCAATGTTATCTACCAAGGCAGCCCTGTCATTCCCCTTTCTACAGGGTTTATTGACATCGTGGGCGCTGCGGCAGGTGGCACTGTTGGTCTTCTTGGCGCGTTCATGGGGTGTGAGTACGTTTCTAGCACCACGGGCAAGCCCGTGTTTAGTAACTACTGGCCTGGATCTGGAGCGGACAGTAATCATCCTGTGAAAGCTTTTGTTGCGGATGATCCAATGCAGTTGTTCTTGATTGCTACGGATGCATCCATCACGAACGAAGCTGGTGCAAGGGCGGCAGTCTTTGCAAACGCCAACTTCTCTAGTGGTACAAGCGGAAGCACCACCACAGGAATGTCTTCGGCAGCATTGGCGGTGAGTACTATTAACACCACCGCTAACTTGAATCTTCGTATTATGGGTTGGCAAGATGACCCAGAAAACGCTGATTTCGCCGCCGCTGGCATTGGCATTATCGTTAGGTTGAACAACAACTTCAATAGCCCGAATGGTGCTATTGCGGGTGGTACTGTTTCAACCACTGGCGTATAAGGAGACGTTGAGAAATGGCTATTTCAAGAGCACAACTAGCAAAAGAGCTAGAGCCTGGCCTCAATGCCTTATTTGGACTTGAGTACGCTAGGTACGACGCAGAACATGCTGAAATTTTTGACACGGAATCTTCAGAGCGAGCCTTTGAAGAAGAAGTAATGTTGTCTGGCTTTGGCTCGGCACCAGTGAAGTCAGAAGGTTCGGCAGTTTCGTTCGATGACGCCCAAGAGGCGTACACGGCACGTTACACGATGGAAACGATTGCCTTGGCTTTCTCCATTACGGAAGAAGCTATTGAGGACAATCTCTATGATCGTCTGGCGTCTCGCTACACAAAGGCACTTGCTCGAAGCATGGCCAACACCAAACAGGTGAAGGCCGCAGCTGTTTTGAACAATGCGTTTGATAGCACCGTGACAGGTGGCGACGGCGTAGAGCTCTGCTCTACCGCACACCCACTGACGAGCGGAAACACTTTCCGTAACGAATTGGCTACGGCAGCGGACCTCAATGAGACGAGTCTTGAGAACTCTCTCATCGATATTGCTGCTTTTGTTGACGAGCGTGGGCTCAAGGTCTCAGTTCGAGGCTTGAAGCTCATTGTCCCGCCGGCATTGCAATTCGTAGCGGATCGTCTGCTTGAATCCACCCTTCGTGTTGGCACCGCAGATAATGACATCAACGCCATTCGGAACATGGGTATGCTTCCGCAAGGCTATGTTGTTAACCATTATCTGACGGATACGGACGCGTTCTTCATTAAGACCGATGCCCCTCGCGGCTTCGTTCATTTTGAACGTCTTCCGATTACGACCAAAATGGAAGGTGACTTTGACACTGGTAACGTTCGCTATAAAGCCCGTGAACGTTACAGCTTCGGTTTCTCCGACCCACGTTGTGTGTTTGGATCACCGGGAGCCTAACTTGGGATAGAGAGGGGGAAACCCCTCTCTTCTCATCTGGGACGATACTAGCCCTAGCGACTGGCCCAGCAGACGCTTACGAAGACTCTAGGGCGAAACCTTTCGTAAGGAGGAAAGCCAAATGGCAAAAACACATTTCTCAGGCCCGGTTCTGTTTTCTTCGGCCCGTGCATCTCTTGAAGGACTGAACATTGCGGCATGGCCCGATCAAGTTGTCTACATGGATGACTTCACGGGCGTGGCTTTAGATAACACCAATGATTGGACTGTGGTAAAAGACAGCAGTGCTTC
>CERF01014639.1_pt1 | contig 13152 bp, 19 predicted proteins | sample 530961 | NCBI WGS metagenome assembly CERF01 (sample SAMEA2621151, study PRJEB7988) | marine metagenome | isolation source: saline water (ENVO:00002010), including
TCTGATTTAGTGTTACTACCATCTGAGTGTGTAGGATATGTATCAACGGTTGATACATCCCATGTATAAGAAATTGCCATTATTTTTTCTTCCTTTTAGTATTTTTAGATTTCTTTGAAACTTCCTCTACCTTTTTGCGTTTTTTGTATTTACGTTTAGGTTTCGGTTTAGCAACCAAATCTTTATGTACCATTGTATAGGCTTCATTCTTTGCTGTCGATTTATCATCTGCGATATATCGACCATCTTCATCACGTGCTCTGACCTTGACCCAGCCAAACCAATTTCCAACTTTTTCCCAAAAGCTCATATTAGCACCTCCAGCGCCTGCGAGCCTGCCTAATTCTAGAGTTAGGATTATTTCTAGTTTTAGCAGAGCTTCGTTTTAATTGACCAAGAGATCTAGCACAATAAGATTTTCTTCTTTTTGCTGCCTTACTTCCTGGCTTTACCTTACCCGTTACAGCTGTTTTCAGCTTAGATCCTGGGTTTTTTCTTCTGTATGCTGCTACACCTTTTTTGGTCATGCCAGCACCAGATTTAGTAGGTCGATAGTTACCACCACGACCTACTGTTCTTTTTATATTTTTAGCCATACTCTTTTACAAGCTCTAATATTATAGAGTATGTATCGCCTGAAGAATGGCCTACTGTTGTAAAGAGAATATCTCCAGTTTTACCGCTTCCTGCATTATTTGGTATACCAGTAAAATTATCGTAGTACTCGTCACCTGTACTATCTGCTGGTAAACCTGTAATTAAAACATTAGAAGTAGCATCGAATAATAAATCTACACCCATACCACGACAGGCCCAGTATATTCTTTGGATAGTAACACTTGTGCAAGAGTCACCGTTTGCATTTTTTTGTAATGCTGAGACATCTACTTTAGCAACAGCACTTTCACCAGTTCCATCTGAAACATTAGTGAACTTCATGACGGCCTTTCTTTGGCCGTCTTGAATAGTTTGTGAAGTTACTGCATCTGCCATTATCTTTCTACCATAACAGTTACATAATCGACAACTAAACTTTTAGCTGCTGCTTCGCCAGCTTGGATAGCTAGGGTAACTGTTAGTTCCTCATTATCAGGCAAATTAGTATTTACTACACCTACAGGTTCTGCATTATCTATAGCATAGTAAACTTTGCTTGCATTTGGATCGACATAAAAACTAGCTGTTACAAAAGTATCATTTACCATTGTATGCACACCAGTTGTTTCAGTTTCTGTTGAGTCTTTTTCAACAACAAAATCTAAATTAGTATCGCCATCATCTTTAGTAAAGAAGATACCGTCGGTCACGCCATCAATAGCTGTAGTATCGGTTATTGCTAAACCTACTAGGGCATCTGATTCAGTAGCATCACTCAATTTAAATCTTACTGAAAAGAAAGCTCTTTTTGAGCCATCAATTAAGAATGACTCACCTTTGAGTTGTAACTCTTCTGAGTCATTATCTGCGTCATTAGTGGTTATTAACAGTTGACCGCCTGCGCCACTAGTAATTTGTATAACTTCACCACTATCTGAGCCACCATCTGTTGATGTGATAGTCCAGTCTGATGCTGTATATGTCATAAAATCGTTGAAATAACCGTAGAATGTCTGATCAGACGGGTACGGTTGAAACATAGGTAAATCCTTTTTGGATTTAGTTGCCACAGTATTACCTGCGAACAATATTAAATTTTGAAAATGTGGGTTAGCCATTATGAACTCCTTATCTTTAAATGGAACGCTTCATGCGCCTCATCAACTAACTACTTAATAATAAACTAAGGTAATTTTTTTGGCAAATAAAAAAGGGGCCTAAAGAGGCCCCTTGAAACTTAAGATTGCTCTTATGCTCCTTGCGAAGCGTCAATACATCTCCAGTTTGAGAACCCGAATGAGTATCTCTCTCTAGCTTTGTATCTCATGTTTCCTGTATCAAAATCACCCTCAAGTGATGTTGCCATAGGGCTTCTAACAAAATGTTTGAAACCATCAGGTACATCTGTCTTGATAAAGTAAGCATCTGGATCATTTAAGTAGTGGTTAACTACATAACCATCTGGAAGCATACCTTGATTATTGATGGAGTTGATATCGTTATCTGAAGTACCAACTCTACCTGGTGAATTAAGAAGTCTATCAGCAACAAATTGTAGTTGCGGTGGAACAATAAGTTTTTGTCCTTGCAACGCTATTGCTAATCCTCTGTCATCAGTTTGAGTAGATATTCTGATAAGTGCATCTTCTAATGAAGTTTCATTCAAGTCAGCAAAAGTAGCCGCTCTGTTAGCTCCACTTGCACCACTTGAAAGTGGGTGTGCAGTTGAAACTAAAGGTTGACCATCTCCGCCTGCAAATGAAGATGAAAAAGCATTATTAAGAATACTTGCAGCTTTGATCTGCTTGGTGTTAGCCATACTTCTAGCTAATGCTTTGGTATATCTTGAACCAAGTCTGTCGTACAAGTTGTCTTCAACAGCTTCTTCGGTTAACGCAAAAGCTAGAGCAACTGTTTCATGCTCGTATCTTGCTGTAAAACCTTCATTTGTATTATCAAAGGAAACTCCTTCTCCCTCTGGTTTAACTGGTGCATTACCAAATCCAACAATCATTACCTCTTCTTCGAATGCTCTATCTGAAGTTTCAGTATCAAAGATTTCTGCATGCTCGTTGTCGTATCGGTTATACTCCATGCCAAATAAGGCGTTTAAACCAGGTTCTAATTCTTTCGCTAATTGTGCTCTATTTATAGCCATGATTTACTCCTTATTATATTCCAGCTTCTATTTTGTAAGCATGTTCATTAATCATAACGATCATATTTACATTAACAGCGCCAAGTTCATTGTTTTCTGAGTCTTTAGAAACTCCAACAATCCTGTAGTTAGCTGTACCTGAAGCAGAAGAACCACCTATTTCAGCTTTAGACTGGCCTGTTAAGGTTGATCCTGCTGTATAAGCGATATCTATGTTAGCTCCGATATCAGTTCTAGCTAAAGCTGCTGAACTTTGAACTTCATATAAGTTAAATGGATTATCTTCCACAAATGCTACTATATCTCCTGTTGCTGTTTGAGCAGCAGGGAAATGGGCTGAATGCGTAACTTCTTTCGAAGTCGCATCGACGAATTTACAACCTCTGAAGATCCCGAGTATTTTTGTGTCACCAGCTGCATCGGCTACGTCGATGAAACCGCCAGTTAACATTTTTACTGGATCTCCTGAGAATATGCCTTGTGTTGAACCTGATTCGATATTGTACTCTGTAACTTTACCTAAGTTGTCACCTGCCAAATTACCAACCAGCTTAAACCCAAAGGCCGCATCTTGATTTGCCATAATTATTCCTTAATTATTTTCGTTTACCGCCTCCAAACGTTACACTTGAAGTTCTCCTTGGAGACATTATTGGAGAACGAGCATCAGATTCTTTCATGAGGTCGTTATCTACTGCTTCTTGAGCAGAGAGTGTTCTATTTTCATAGTATGCGTTACGTTCGTTTCTTGTTTCCTCTGGAATCTTAGCTAATAATAAACCGCCAACTGCTACAACACCTGCGTGCTTACCGTCTTGAATACTTGGTAACTCAAAATCTCCTATTTCTTCAGACCTGACAAGTTCAAAACCTTCTCTAGTCCTAGCCATAACATTTTTCTTATCATCACTATTCAAAACTTCAGCCCTGATCCATCTATAGACGTATCCTGGTGGAGCTGGTGGGGTTTCTAACATACTTGGGGGAGCCCAAGGTTTGCGTGACATATTAGCATCACGATTATCGGCAGAGTGGGTAACTCTGTTATTTTCAGGTTTTTGAAACCTACCCTTATTGTCTCTTTCCATTTTTTACCTTTTTACATATTTAGCGTACTCATTTAAAGGTACGTTTAGTTTCTTAGCCATTTGCACTTCAGATGGAGAAAGTTTAATTTTTTTCTTACCTGTTGTGCTTTCTGTATTTCTATCAGCTGAAGCAACTCTTTGCTGTGGTTTTTTTGTTTCTACAGATTTTTCAAAAGCCTGTGGAAAACTTTTTTTCAACCTAGCATCGACTTCAGTATAGTACTCATCGCTTTCAAGATCAAACCCTTCATTAGCTAAATCTTGATGAATTGCGAAAGTAGCAGCTGTCATTACTGTATCTTTACCAAACCATTCTCGTTCTTCAGCCCAAGCTTGTGCCTTATCGCTTGGTTCTATCATTTGCGGTTGTTGAACTGGTTGTGAGGGTTGTGCCATTTGCGATTGATATAAATACTGTTGATTTTGTCTAACATTATTTTCTTCAACTGCAAGTCTAGCTAAAATGTCCTGAGCTTTGGCAGCTTTATCATGATCGCCAGCTTCTAAGGCACTTTTCAAAGCTATAGTAGCTTGTGTTCTTTGAGAACTTATTTCACCTTCTTTGGCACTATACAAATTTTGATTTGTGTCAACCGCATATTTTTTAAGCCTATCGTTTTCATTTTTTAAATCATTTGCCATATTGTAAGCAGAATCACTAGCTCTCTCTGCTTCTCGTAAACGGCGTGTTAACGAATTTATTCTTTTCTGTACTTTATCAGAATAACCTTCAAGTTCTTCGTCACTTTCAGAACTCTCTACAAGTTCAGCGTCGACTACTTCAGTTTGACTCTGATCAACTACAGCATCTTCAGGTGCATCAATCACCTCTTCGATTTCAACTACTTGTTCCTCTGAACTTTCGTTGGTATTTAACGTTTCTTCAGACATATTTTCTCCTATACTGCAACGATATCGGTCGGATCATGTATGGTTGCTATAACTTCATCATCGTTGATAATTCTACATTCAGCATCATCACCGAGTTTAAAGCGAGCGCCAGCATAACGGCCGATCAATATCCATTGTTTTTCTTGACACCAAGGTTTGTTACCAAATTTTTCGTCTTTGTAACATAAAGGTCCCATTTTAACTACGTAAGCACACACGGTAGCTAACGTTTCTCTATCAACATGGGATTGGGTCAACACAATACCACCCTTAGAAACTCCTAAACCTGCAAAAGGTAAAATTAACATACGCCAACCGCTAGGATTTGGCATACGTTCTAAGGCTGATTTGTCTAATAAAGTGGGATCGAGCACTTTAACTGCTGGATCTACATAAGCTTGTTCTACGTTTTGTCCTGTTTTTTCATTTTCAGCTGCGATTTTTTGGTTATCCTCAGCTATTTGTTTAGCAACGTGGTCAGGAACTACCACTTGACTCGTTTTCGTCATCTTCTATAACTTTTCCTAGCAGCTCTCTTAATTCATTTTCCACTTGGACCAGAGCTGAATACTGTCCTCGTAGATATTCGTACTGGCTTAAATCTTTTACACCAGCCAATATGGTATCTGTCAAAGCTTCTTTCCTATCTTTTAGGTGTTTAAGGAGCTTTTCTCTTAACCAAAGTACTGACATTAATATACGCCAGAAAACTTTTTACCGGTTTCTGCAATACCTACACCTCTTGACTGACCGGAGCCCATACCAGGAGTTGCTTTAGTATTGACAGAAACTTTTTGTGCTTTTTTTAAACTTACAGTTCCTTTGTTAGAATAACTTTGTTTTGCATCCATAACTTTTGGTGTTGTTAGTTTAGAAATTTCTGTTTTCTTAATCATAATTGTTATTTATATTACTCTATTTTTTAGTTAAGTCCATTAATTTAAGCTCTCTTTGTTGCTCAAGACGATCCCTAGTCGTTTCATCTTTAAGTTGAGCTATACTTTCTGTTGTATCTATTCTTTCTCTGTCTATTTGGTCACGACGTAAGGCATCATCACGTTTTCGTTCTTGATCTGATAGGAATTGCATTTGATCTTGTGCTAATTCTTGACCTTTTAGAGCTAGTTCTTGTCTTCTGATAGTTACTAATGGATCTTCATCAGTAGGATCAGAAACTTCAGTAGTATATTCTTCTGTAAGTTGGGCAAAAATTGGAGCAGAGAACTGTGCTAAGATATCATTTGCTTGCATTTGCATCATACTAGCATCTTGAGCTGTGGCATTTTGCATGCTTTGTAATAATCCTTGATATTGTTGGGATAATTCAGGTGGTAATTGTTGTTCTGCTAGTATTTCTGCTTTCATTTGTAAATGTTCCATAATATGAGCGTGAATAGCAGCTTGAACCATTGCATTTGTTTTCACAGGCGGTGTTTTTAACAAAGATTTGTGTGCGATTATGTGAGCGTCATGATTTTGTTGCTTAAAAGCTTGTACTGGTTGTCCTTGTAACAACATAGTGTTTTCAAAACCTGCATCTACCGGCGTAGGTGCGTTATTAGGTGGCGGTTTCAAAATGCTATCAACGTTATCAACACCAATAGCTTCGTACATTCTACGGTAAGCTTCATAAATACCGGTAGGCCCGTGAATTTCAGGATTGGATTGAACTAATTGCATCATTTCCTGCGCCATAGCTATTCTTTGCGAGGTGGAAAATATGTCAGGATTAGATACCGGTATAATATCTACTCTTTGATCGAAATCTGTTGCTTTGATTTGACGATTACCGCCTGATACTTCGTAGGGATAATCTTGTGGTAAATATTGTTGAAACACATCTGCTAATAAACTAAATTCTTTTTTCTGAGCGTTGTGTAATCTTTTATGAATAGCAGAAAGGACTTTAGTAGATCGTTCTAAAAGTGCAAGTGTGGTACCTACAGGTGCTTGGGGATTGCCAGTACCGACATTTATTTCAGCTATAGAAGCGAACTTCTGTCCTGAATCCACTAAAAGTCCTAGGAGGGATAATAAAGTGTTACTCGGTTCTTTAAAAGGTAACGGTTGTATTGATTCTCGTAAAGAACCACCAGGGGCATCCACATCTCTGAACTCTCCAGGCTGAATTGGAGTATCTTCATCTCTAATTCTAATACCTCTCGTCTTAAACCCAGCAGGCAGGTTTGCAAGGGTACCTGCATCAATCAATTGCCTCAATATAGATGTGGATGCTTTTGATAAGCCACCTATCATGTGAGTTAAACCGAAACCATAAAAACCTAAACCTGGTAAAAACTTGTAATGTACAAAATATTCTATTTTATTTCTCAGAGGATCTTCTTCTTTGTAATTTCTTTTGATTGCCAGTACTTTACCGCTACTGGTATCTATTGTAACGATATAGGGTAATTTAACACCTGTCGGTTGACCGTCAGTCCCTAAATCTTCAAAACCCTCTATAGCTAAATTAGTATGCACCTCATACAAGATAGCAACCTCGGTATCGTCGTACGAAGGGGTCTGCCCAGTTAATTTATCTATTTCTTCCTGTACATCAGAGTTTACCTCAGCATCGGGTGCTGAAACTAAAGAGATATCACGATAGAATCCCGAAGCCTGTAACTTTACGACATCGTTTTCTGCCATCTTAATAACATGAGTAATACGGTTACATGACTCCAACTCTGTTGTGTAATACGGCACTATTAAATCTTCAGGCGCAACAAATTTTGCTATAGCACGACCTAAATTATCATCGTAGTAAACTTTTTTGAAAGCTGAACCTGCAAGCGGTAAATAAAATAACAACTGATCTAATTCTTCATCGTACTCTTCCATCTTATGTACGATTTGATAGTTCATAAATTCTTTGACTCTTTGGGCTTGTGCTTCGATATCTGAATTGTATAACCCTACTACTGAAGTTTTTACTGGACCATTAGCTGGCAATAGTTCTTTGTAAGCTTGTGCTTGAAATTGGGTAACAGCTTCACCTAACAAAGGATGTATGACACCAGAAGCACCCTCGAAAGGTTCTGATCTATCATCATCAAACTTCATACCTAAGTACTTCAAGCCGTCCATATAAGTTTTTTCCCAATCTTCTCTCGAAGATTTATCTTTCTCAATACTTGCTAGCAAATCGCTTGCTATCATATTAAGAGTACTTTCATCTAAAACTTCTGCTAAGTTATCTGCACTCATATCAGGTCTAGGTGGTTCTCTCATGACCGCAGACCCGTCTGGCATAATTTCAAAATCGTCTTCTGCTATTTCATCTGCAAGCTCAAAAACTTCTTGTGCTTCTAATTCTAGTTCTGAGGTAGGTTTGTCAGGATTGACTGCTTCTATAGATTTGTCGATAGCCATTAGTGTACACGCTCCACTTCTAATAAATCAATAAGCGGAAATAATTCGCCCACTAACTTTAAATTTAAATCTTGTGCTTGGGCGTTAGCCTCATTCAGATTGTTAGCACATATTAAAGGCCCATCTTGAGTCACACCATCTTTAATATATTCCGTCAAATAAAATTGTAACATGCTAATAATATACTCTTTTTATTGGGGCTTTGTCTTCATCTTCATAATCTGATCCCAAAGAAATCAAACCACCTTCACGGAAGCGCATCAAAGCTTGAGTCATTGTATCACACAAATCATCGTGTGCACCAAACGGAAAAGCGGCACACTCCTCAATCATCTCTTCAGCAAAACCTTTAGTGGGTGCCCAAACCAAACCAGACTCAAACATCGGCGCTACCGCATGCATACGGGAGTGTTTATCGTGTCCTCTAGTGGGTGAATAATTAACGACCGGTATCCCTAACCTTCTAAGTTCATGTGTCAAGGGTGTACCTGAAGCTTTTGCTTCAATTAAAACCATATCCGGATCCCAATATCGGTATTCTTCTTGCGCTATTTTTTTAAGATCAGGGAAATCCCAACGCCCTTTTTGACAATCCAAAAGTATAATTGAATCAGGGGCATCATCAGATGGCCTAAACACACCCCAAGTAGAAATGGCACTGAAGTCGGCGGACTGTTTTTTTGAAAAGGCCGTATCATAAGATTGTATTATATATTGGACACCAGGCAAAGTATCGTGTTGCCATTCGTTCCACCACTCTCTTTTTATGATTGAACCCTCTTCAGCAGTTGGGGTTTGCATCCACTGGGCGTTCCATTTGATACTAGGTAATGAAGCCTTAACCCCTAATAGTTCTTCTTTTGACCAAAACTCAGGCCACAAAGGATTTTCACTTTCAGGAAAAATAGCAGGGAACTCTACAATATCCCACTGATCGGCTAGCGGTTCTTTTTGAGCGTCTAACAACTTTTGGGTTAAATCAATATTGTTCCATCTAGTCATAACCAAAACGATTGCCCCTTTTGGTTGCAAACGTTGTCGTGGTCCAGAAGTGTACCATTCCCAACAAGACTCCATAGCTGAAGCGGATAAAGCATCTTGTTCAGAATGGGGATCATCTATTATCAAAAGATCCGCACCTCGACCTGTAATAGCTCCACCTACACCAGCAGCGAAATACTCGCCCCCTTTGTTCGTTTCCCAACGGCCAGCAGACTTTGAATCAGCTGATAGAGTCACATCAGGAAAAACGTTTTTGTATTCGTTAGAATCCATCATGTTACGAACTTTACGACCGAAACGTACAGCAAGCTCACCAGTATGAGTGGTTTGCATAATTTTTTTATTAGGAAACTTACCCATAATCCAAGCAGGAAAGTAAGTGGACGCAAACTCAGACTTAGTGTGTCTAGGTGGCATGTTAACAATCAAACGATTAATTTTGCCGTTAGCAATATCTTCCAGTTTTTGAGCAAATATTTTATGATGGCGACCACAAATAAATTCAGGCCAAATATGATCAATAAACTCCATAAAGCTGTTTTGACAACTTTCTTGTTTATTTAGTAAATTAAGTCGCTCTTTAAGCAGCAGCGCCTCTTTAAGCTCGGCATCTGATAAGCTGTCGTATTGCATTATTTAGTTAATTCTGAGATTTCTTTATCTATATCCATAATTTCACCTTCTATAGTTTGTCGTCGTGCTATCAAACTATTCCTTTTTCTTACTGCGGACTTACCAGTGGCATCAGATAATCTATTGATTTCATCCTCTAATTTTTGTGTCTCGGCAAATTTTTCAGTCTTTAGATCTTTTAGTTTTTGATGTTTTTTAAAGCCTTCAGGCCCCAATTTTTTTTGTAAGGCTTTCTTTTGTCCAAAAACTTTATCTAAAAGTTCTTGACCTTTATCTATTTTTTTAATTTTGGCTAAGGGAGCAAAAGGTCCAAGACTTAAAGCTAAATAGTCTAGTGGATCACTCGGATCGAAAAATAAATCGGTTACATCCCTGATAGTGACATCAGGTTTTTTTTTTCCATATTTGGGTTATCCATTTCGTTCAGCATGCCCTGCATCATAAATTTGTTAGTAACTGTCATGTCGGGTTGTTGCAACATTTCTTGAACAGCAGCTTTGAAAAATGGTTTTTGATTTTCCGGTAGGGATTCCTGTAGCTCTCGCAAAGCGTTTAAAGTATTTTGATAGTTCAACATATCGGCATCAACACCTGAAGGCATAGTCATGTCTATTAAAGATTTAGCCTTAACAGCATTTTCGACACCTAAGAGGCGATCTAAATCAGCTTGTGTTCTTGAAGATAACGTAGGGTCAATAATTCCACCACTAGCCATACCTATCTCATTTCTTGAAACTTCCTCTTTGAGATCAGTAGTGTATGTTTTAAAGTCAGTATCACCTTCCATTTTGTACATAAATGTCTTTCCTGGACCTAAAAGTTTTCTAGCTTTACTAAATGCAGCATCAAAGTTTTCTTCTTTTGTAACACCTTTTGGTACACCAGGGATAATGGTATTTGGCTGCATTGGTCTAGGTCTACTAAATTTATCTTGTAAGAATGCACTTACCTGATAACCATCAGGGATATAGTCAAAGATAGTGCCTTTAAGCAAACCTTCAGGCTGATAATCTGTAAATGATTTTTTAGCAGGATCACCACCTTCTTGCATTTTAATTACACCTCTACCCATCAAAATATCTTTTTGGGTAATTTTGCCATCACCACTTAAATCAGGAAAGTCAGAAGAGTTAGCATCACCACCTTTAGCGAAAGGGGTAGCTAGTTTACCTAACCCTGCACTTAAAGCAGAATTTGGTGCAACCAAATTACTAATACTAGAGGCTAATTGTAGGGGTGCGGTTTTGGCTTTGTAAGCGCCTCGAGCTGCACTTTTTACTAAATCTTTAATACCTACTTTTTTTTTAGGTGTTGCTGTAACATTACCACCAGTAGAATACATGCCAACCACTGTTTTAGCTGGTTGATTAGGAGATAGATAATTAGGCATACCCATACCTGAGCCAAACACAGGTTTTGGCAACGGAGCTGAACCCCTTGGTGGCATACTTGGTGCTGGTCCTAATACAGGCGGTTGTTTTGGTAATTCACCTGGTGGCATAATATCTGAACGAGGTGGATTGACACCTGGTACTACAGGATTCCTAGTGTCACCTAAAAATAAATCCATATCTATAGGAGCAGGCTCAGGAGCTGGACCTACGCCTGGTATAGTAGTTCTAGTTGGTGGAACAACTGGTAAAACCGGTCCGCCTACTCTTATAGGCGCAGGCCCTCTATCAAAACCACCAGGAGGTATAGGTATTGAACCACTTGTAAAACCACTACCTGGTATAGGAGATATTGGTGTAGGTACAGGCATCGGAGCTCTAGAAGTTTGTCCTTGACTTTGATTGTAATAATCTTGTGCGCCTGGGTTAGCATCAAAATAAGCTTTTAGATCGTTCAAAAACCGCATTCTTGTAGAAGAACCTGTTTCTTGTTGACCGGTCAGCGGATTAATAAACATCTGCATATCGCTTGTCTCTATTGCTGGCATCTGAGGCATATCAGGAAAAGGATTCAAAGGCTCATCTGTCAATTGATCGTCGCCCATACCTGGCATCAAACCTGGTAGTAAAGGAGTAGGGGACTGTCTTAACCTATTCAGGAAATTAATATTATTGAGATCTACAGGATTCGACATGAAACCCCTACTAAAACCTAAACGACCACTAGGATTGAATAAACCTCGACGATTACGAAAAATTGGCCCTAAAAATCCACCGAGACCAGGACGTCTAGCCATACCTCGATTCATTAGGCCTCTAACCATACCAGGAAATAAATTACGTAAAAAACCCATCAGATTTCAATACCCACATCATTTTGTTCTGCTAATCCTAACACTTGTTCGGCGTATTCTAGTTGATCAAGCGTTAGCCCTATTTCGGCTAACATTTGTTCTATTTGTTCTTGTGTTGCTCCTTGAGCGATCATCTCTTCTAAAGCCTTTCTAATTTCAATCATGCTTTTGCGAGCTTCAGCAACCTCTTCAGGTGATAAGCTAGCTAGCACATTTTGTAAGTCAGCTTCACCAGGTTCTGCCGCTGCTGGTACCGCCATATTATTTAAAACATCTAGCTCGTTTTGCATAATACTAGCGAGATTAACCGATTTTGATTAGTTTGTAAACAAAATATATATACACCCCCAGTATGGGTACCCTAAATGTTAAAAAAATTGGTTTTTGTATGTGTGAGATATTGTGTAACCTCGTAGAGCAAAAACGCCCCCCCCTTGTGTGGGTGTATGGGGTTACAGATCCCGAGTTTGGCAGTATAAAAGGCACCCGTATAGAGTCCCGAGATGATTATTGTGTGTGTATGTGTATGTATGATCTAGAGGTATAGCGCCCTGGTTAATCTTCTGGTCTTTCCCCGAGTGAAACCAAGAACGCTATAAATATGATAATAAGAATATCTATCATTACAACCAACTTTGGTCGATAGCGTAACCGTCTTCGTACAATTCGCTGGACAAGGTATACACCAAGTGGAACCCCATATCCATTCCGCAACCACCAACAAAGACAGAGCGGGTGTTATCTTTATATGTCCAGTCTAGGAGCTTAGCAATATACCAGCTAACATTCTGGACATGTCCCTTTCTGTCAGATCCTAACACCATTATGTGCCTGGACATACCCGAGGGGGCAACCTTTGTTACTAGTGTGTAAGCGGTTGATCCTTCGGGTAATAAGTCCTGTAGTATTTCTTTTATTCTCTCTTTTTTCATAATTAATATCTCCTTAACATTATTTAACTACACTTAGTAAACTATATCAAGTTAATCTGGCTAAATATAACTACTTTTTTTATGGCCCCAGGTAACGGGATCTCTGCATTTTTAAAGGCTTTTATTGTGTGTGTCTATTAAAAATATGTTACAATTTCTTGTGTTTGTCCTTGGTTTTTTAGGGCGTCCCCGACTTTATATTGGCTTTTTTTTAAAGCGTTCCCGATTTTTTTT
>CERF01005941.1_pt1 | contig 13111 bp, 12 predicted proteins | sample 530961 | NCBI WGS metagenome assembly CERF01 (sample SAMEA2621151, study PRJEB7988) | marine metagenome | isolation source: saline water (ENVO:00002010), including
AAACAAGACCGAAACTTATCGTGATCCTGATTCATTTGCAGACATTGTTCGTGGCATGCATCTGTATGGCAGAAAGATACTTCGACCTGAAGCTATCGTAACTGCTGCATATAACTTAGCATAGGGAGGGTATTAACATGGCGGCAACAACAACAGCTTTAAATACTGCAACCACAGGAACTAATGCACTTCATGGTGTTACCTATGGAAGAGGTAATAGTCTATCTCCTTATCTTGTCGAACAAACAATAGATTTTTCAAATCAAAATATTGACGCAAATGGTAGTACCATTGAATGTGTTGATATTCCTGCAAATTCAGTTTGTATGTTCGCAGGTATTGAGGTAATGACAGCCTTAACTAATACAGCTTCTGATGCTACTGTAGACTTAGGTTTATCAGGTGGTGATGCAGACGCATGGGTAGATGGCTTTGATATTGATGGTGCATCTGCAGGTACATATTCAAGTGTACTTGTAGCTACAGCTAATCCACAAATCGTGGATACAGCGACACCATTAAAAATGACCTTTGCAGGTACTGCAGGTACAATTAGTGCAGGTGTACTAAGAGTATTTGCTATTGTAATGCCTGTTGGTGATTTAGATAAAGCTACACATGTTAGCAGGGATGCTCTTGCTTAATATATAGCTCAATAATATTTTAGGAGAGCAGGGCAACTTGCTCTCTTAATTTATATAAAAGGAGATTAAAATGGGAATAACAACAGCCTTATGTAATACATTTAAAAAAGAATTACTAGAAGGTACACACACATTTGGAACAGATACATTTAAGTTAGCTTTAATTAAATCAGGTGAATCAGGAACATATGGTGCATCCACAACAAATTATTCTGATGTTACAGGTAATAGTGATGAGATAAGCAATACAGGTAACTATAGTGCAGGTGGTGCAGATTTAACATCCGTTACAGTAACAGGTGGTTCAAGTGCGTCAACAGCTTTTGTTGATTTTGATAATGTTCAATTTACTAGTGCTACAATAGATGCTAATGGTGCAATTATTTATAATTCATCAGAGGGTAATAAAGCTGTAGCAATTATTAATTTTGGCTCTACTCAATCATCAGATAATGGTACATTTACAGTTACTATGCCAGCCCCCGGAACAAGCACAGCTATTATTAGGATTAGCTAATGGCACTAGTCCTAAAAGACAGAATTAAAGAAACATCTAGTACGACAGGAACAGGAACACTTACTCTTGGTGGTGCTGTTGATGGGTTTCGTTCTTTTGCTGATATTGGTGATGGCAATACTACATATTATTGTATTGCAGATGGAAACAATTTTGAAGTAGGTATAGGTACATATACTGCTAGTGGTACAACTTTAGCTAGAACAACAGTACTACAAACATCTGCAGGTAATACAAATAAGATAACATGTACAGGTAATCAAAAAGTATTTGTCACGCAACCTGCAAGTAAAGCAGCATATCTTGATGCTAGTAATGAATTAGTTGTAGCTAGTACAGCATTAAGTTCTATACAGCAAAGATGGACAAAAACAGCTACTAGCAACCAAACAGTTTTTAGTGGAGCTGCAGATAATAGCGGACCAACACTAGCTGTTAATTCTTCTTCCCATGTATTTTTAAATGGTATATTTTTAAAAGAAACAACTGACTATGCATTGTCAGGTGGCACTACAGTTACGCTTACTGCAGGTGCTACTGTAAATGATATAGTAGAGGTGATTACTTTTACACCTTTGTCTTCAAGTATAACAGGAATATCAGATGGAGATATACCTGTATTTACTAGTGGTGTAGCTGATAACGATTTCTTAAAAGTAGCAGGTACAAGTATTGAGGGTAGATCAGCATCAGAAGTATTATCAGATATAGGTGGTCAATCAGCTTTAACATTTGGTATATCTAGTGGCAATGTTCCTACATTTACAAGTGGTGTGGCTGATAATGACTTTTTAAAAATAGATGGCACAACAGTAGAAGGTAGAAGTGCAGCAGAAGTAAGAAGTGATCTTAATGTAGAGGATGGTGCTACTGCTAATAGTGCAGGTAATGCTATTACAATATCAAGTGGTGTTATTAATCACTCTGATACAAGCTCTCAAGCATCATCCAATAATTCTGGAAGAACATATATTCAAGACATTACCTTAGATACTTATGGTCATGTCACAGGGTTAGCAACTGCTACAGAAACAGTAACTGACACAAACACTACTTATAGTGCAGGGTCAGGAATTGATCTAAATGGTACAACCTTTTCACATACAGATACTAGTTCACAGTCATCTTCAAACAATAGTGGTAGAACATACATACAAGATATAACACTAGACACATATGGACATGTTACTGGTATTGCTACTGCAACTGAAACAGTTACTGATACTAATACAACCTATAGTGGTGGCACAAACATAAGTTTATCTGGTACAACATTTAATCTTGATAATAGCATTACTCTTTCAGGAACAGCCCAAGCTACTCGATATTACATTGATGGAACTTCTAAGTATATTGATAGTGTAGGTGGTAACTATGGAACTATTAAAGTAGAAGGTGGTTCAGGTGGTTGGTTAGGATACGCTATAAGTGATAATTGGGTTTTTATGTCAAGCAGTACTACCTATTGTGGCATTTACAACGATATAGATAATGAATGGTTGGCTCTATTTTATAGAAATGATCGTGTTGAATTAAGATATAATAATGTTGAAAGTTTCAGGACAAGAACAGGGGGGATTAGAGTAAGGTCAACTAGTAATGGTGCTGATGGCTATGTCTTTCTTGGAGATAATGAGCATTCCTATATATACAATGATGAAGGTAGCCATGTAAAAATAACTACAGGCTCTGCTGAAAATTTTATTTATGCTAATGAAAATTCTCACACTTACCTTTATTATGATGGTTCATGGCGTTTGAGAACTAATATATCAGGTATTAGTGTTATAAATTCTACTAGTTCTGATGGTACTATTTATTTTGGTGATAATGCACATTCAAAAATACATAATGATGAAGGCACTGCTGTTTATATAGATACAGGTGCAAATGAGAAAACTTTTTATGGTCAAGAAAATTCCTATACCTATTTATACTATAATGGGGCATGGAAAGCTAGAACACATAATGAGGGTTTTGAGGTTAGTGGTAGCATAATTGTTTCTGATAAAGTATCTGTAAATAATTCTTATGGAACATCTGGACAAGTACTAACTTCAAATGGTGGTAGTTCTGCAGCATCATGGCAAGATGCAGGTGGTGGTGGATGGGAGTTTGTTTCAGGTGTTAGAGCAAGGCAAGGATCAGAGGGTTCTATAACGACTGCTACTTTTAATAACATTGAAAGAAACGCAATGTACATGATGTTAATCTGGGATTGGTATTTAGACGTTAACAATACTTCTCAATACAATTCACAATGGGTTCCAACTTTACAAGTTTATTTTGATGTAGGCTATGGATGGAATAAAAATGCTAATAATGGAACTTTAGGTTGGTATCAATCTTCTAGAAATAGAAGTTACAATTCTACTACTAATAGTAATTCTGGTTCTTTTAATCAAGCAGGGGCATATCTTAATGCTAGTTATACTCCAACAAGAAACAATACTGTTCCACCTCTGATGTATGTAGTTTATTTTAACAATACATATGGAAGTGATACTAGCAACAGTTTTAAGTACGAATGGCGATACCAATATTTTGGTAATAATGGCTATCGTTCTCAAGATGGATTTGGGACTACTTATAATGGTGTAGCAACTTCATATGACACTCATGCTCAAAGCGTAAGACTTACTACTAAAAATGGCTCTACAAATTGGCATGGGCAAGTCGCATTATATAAGGCAAGAATATCATGAGCAAAACTATAATACAATTAGATGCAGTTGCAACTTCAGATGGAATTGGAGAACGCAGAGAATTAAAAGAAGGTGATAAATATTATTATGTGCCTGAAATTTCAGAAGAACAATATAAAGAAGATCACGCATCTATGCAAAGAGATGAACGTAACAGTAGACTTCAAGAAAGTGATTGGGTTACATCACGATCTAACGAAACTGGACAACCAATCCCTGATGATTGGAAAACTTACAGACAGGCTTTGCGTGATCTACCTACGCATAAAAACTGGCCTGACTTACAAGATTCAGATTGGCCTACAAAACCATCATCATAAGGAGAATATATGACAGAAGAAAAAAAATTACCAAAAATTATTTACAAAGAAAAAGAATACGAACAAGAAAAATTAACTGAAAAGCAAATATATCTTTTCTCACAAGTTTTAGACATAGAAAAAAAAGAGAAAAGATTAAAGTTTGAGATGGATCAGCTTTTAGCAAGCAAAGAAAAGATGGAAGAATTTTTAGAAAAGGAATTGAGTAATGGCTAAAGTATGGAAAGTGAGTTCTGTTGAGTACAAGACAACAGGAACAAATGGTGCAAATGAGATAGACGTAGTGCATTTTACAGTAACTGATACTGTAGATGGCATTACGAAAACTAGACTTGATTTTCATCATCTAGACCCTGCGACTGATAAAAGTTCCTTTACCAAAATGGAAGACTGTACTGAAGAGCAATTACTTACTTGGGTCAAAGGTACAATGGGTTCTGATAAAGTAGCTTGGCACGAATGGAAAGTTGATCAAGAAATTGCAGCAGAAAAGACACCACCTCGTGGTGAAAAAGTATTTAGTTAAAGGATATTAAATGTCAAAAGCACTAGATAGAAGTCAAAGAGCAGGATCAGATCCTATACAAATTGGTAGTACTAAACTTTCTACTGATGGTAATAACGATTTGACTGTACAAGATACTAGTAACAATCGTAAAAAGATACTAGCTAGTGAGGTGCATTTAGGTGATTCTAGTAATGTTGTTATACTTAAAAAAGGTAGTGACAATAAGATAGAGTTTCAAACGCAAGCATCAGGTGGTAGTGCAACAAGCAGTAATGCAGGTGGTACTGTCGTATATGCTACAATTAGTGCTATGACTGCTGTATCAGCTAGTGCAGGTGATCAAGCACTAGTTACAGCTAATTCAGGCTTATATGTACATAATGGTGGTGGTTGGTACAAAGTTGCTACAATTAATACATCACCTACGATTTCAAGTCCATCAACAGGTGGCTCTTTTACTTTAGCTTTAGATGGTACAGCTACCACGATAGAATTAGTGGGTGCTGATGTAGACGAGGGAACAACACTACAAAATAGTTATGCTGTGACAACAGGATCATTAACAAATGGTGGTGGTGCAACTGCTACTATAACTACATCTTCAACATCAAATGGTACATATACAGCTTTAAATCCATCAACAAATACAACTAATAGATTTTTTAAAGTTACACCAACAACTAATACTTCTTATGCAGGAGATTTTACCCTTACCTTTTCTGTGTCCGATGGAATAAATGCTGCAACAACAGTACAATCTTTTAGTTTACAATTTTCAAGTTATGGCTCTGCATTCTTTGATGGCACAGATGATTATTTAACAATTCCATCTAGCTCAGATTTTAGTTTTGGTACTAACGATTTTACAATAGAGTATTGGATAAAACCGGGAACTAATGGTGGAAGTTATACAATAATATTTTCTCTTAGTGGTTCTACTGGTGCAAAAAGATTTGAAGTTGCAATTCATAGTTCAAACATTAGAGTATATACAGATACTGGTTCGTGGAGAAATACCTCATTTTTACCAACATCAGATGAATGGACACACATGGCATTTGTAAGAGATTATTCTGGTAATACATTAAAAATGTATGCTAATGGTGTAGAAAAATGGTCAGTATCTAACAATCGTAATTATGATGAACAACAGTCAATCCAAATAGGATCATATGGATCTGCATCTTATGGAGATCTTGATGGTTATCTTTCAAACTTTAGAATTGTAAATGGCACTGCTGTTTATACTAGCAATAACTTTACTGTACCAACTTCGCCACTAACTGCAGTAACCAATACTAAATTATTAACTTTAAATGAATCTGATGGAATTACTGATGATAGCAGTAGTAATCACACATTAACTAAAGTTGGAAATGTTACACAACATGCATCTAATCCTTTTCCGGGCAATACTATAGGTTATGGTTCATTATATTTTGATGGCACAGATGACTATTTAACTGTTGCTTCATCTTCTGATTTTGCACTTGGAACAGGAGATTTTACCATTGAGGGTTGGGTTTATTTCACTGATACAAGTTATGAAGCTGGTTCAAATAGAAGAATTTTTGCTTTACATAATGGTGGTAATGCAGTAGATAATTTGCAAATTATTATAGATGAAGGTAGTTATAGTGTCAATGGTGATCTTTTAATTTTTACAAATAGTGTCTTAGTGAATTTAAATACAGACCTAAGAAGTGCATGGCATCATATAGCACTTGTTAGATCATCAGGTACTTTAAAATTTTACTTAGATGGCGTTGAAAAAGATAGTGCAAGTAACACACAAAATTATTCTCCTAATTCTGGATCTCCTACACCTCTTATGGGTCAAAGAGGAGATAATAAAGGTGATTATAATGGTTATATTTCAAATCTTAGAATGGTAGTTGGTACTGCTGTTTACACTTCTAACTTTACTCCATCAACAACTCCATTGACTGCTATTACAAATACTAAATTGTTAACAGCACAACGATCAACACCTTTGAGTGTTACTTCTGGATCAACTAGATTTGATGGCACTAATGATAAACTTGTTGTTTCTTCAACTAATATTATTAATTCTCTTGCAAATTTTACTGTTGAAGCATGGGCATTTTATGATATTGATGCACCTAGTGATGAACAAAATGTTTTAGAATTTAATACAGGTACACGAATAATATTTGGTAGAAGAAAAACTGCTAGTGGACTTAATGCAATTTATATTTATAGTGCTGCTACTAGTGATTTATATACTAATAATGCAGCTCACGACATAATTTATAATAGATGGGTTCATTTAGCTTGGGTTAAAGAAGGTCAAAATTTTCGTATGTATATAGATGGGAAGAATGTAGCAGGGAATAATAATAATTCAGCAACAAATATGGCCGCAACTCCTTCAGCAAGTTTAATTACTATCGGTATGAACTCTGATGGTAATGAACGAATGGATGGATATCTATCAAATGTAAGAGTTTCAAGTACAGCTAGATATAGTGCAGATTTTGCTGTACCAACTTCAGCTTTTAGTAATGATTCAGATACAATTTTATTAACTTGTCAGAATAGTACAGGATCAATTACTGATGCAAGTAGTAATAATCATACTATAGTAGAACATGGTGGCATATCTGCTAATACTTTTAATGTAAAATTTATAGCTACAGATCAAAGTACATCTAATCATAGTATAACTGCTAATGGCAATACAAGAAATGCTGTAAATTGGCCTTTTAATTATAGTGGATAATAGGAAAACTTAATGTCTTTTGGTGTATTATCATTTAGTGAAGATGCATTTTCAAGTGAAGGAAGTGCTAATGTAGATATTACACCATCATCTCTATCCGCTACATTATCTCTAGGATCAGTTACAGTACAAGGTGCAACAAGTGTACAGTTACCTAGTTTATTACTATCAACAGATTTAGGAACTATTGCATTTAGTGGTGATGCTAGTTTTGTTCTAGATGATGTTACTGCAACATTAAGTATTGGCACAGTGCTATTCAGTGGAGATGCTAATACTTCATTATCAGGATTACCTATAACTCACAACATAGGTAATATTGGCATCATAGGTGATGCAAATGTTAGTGTGGCTGTTTTTATAGGAAACAATGAAACACAACTAACAAGTAATATAGGTACAGTTACAACATCAGGTACTGCTTCATTTGAACTATCTTCTGTTAATGGAACACTTGCTTTAGGAACTGTTACATTAAGTGGTGATGTTAATTTTGTAATTGAAAGTAATGCATCTTTTTATGGTACAGATACATACGGAAATGGTATTTTTATTCCTAATAGTTTTCTGTCACCATTAACAACTGAAGTAGGAACAATAACTGTTGTAGGTAATGCCGATGTAACATTACCAAGTATTACTGCAACATTATTACTTAATGAGCCAAGTGTAGTAGGTAATGCTGAAATAACTTTAACATCATTAGGTTTATTATCAACAGCAATAGGAACAGTAACTACTACAGGAAATGCAAACTTAACATTACCTTCTTTAGAAGTAATAACAACTTTAGGAACAATATCTATTGTAGGAGATGCTAACATAACCATTAGTGGTTATTCAATGCAATTAAGTTTTGAAGATGTAATTATAACAGCAATTAGACAAGATGATTATAGTAAAATTAGAACTGTATTTGTTCCTTATAGACAACACAACATAAGAAGTAAAAATAACATAGCAAATCAAAATAGGACTGTAATTATTCCACCAAGAAGTCGTATTGTTAAAACAACAAAAGTAGCAGCATAAAGGAAAAGAAATGTCGTTTAAATGGCCTAATAAAGATCCAGATGAAACACTAGACTATAGCATGGATTGGTCTAGATTTTTAGGATATGATCACTCTACAAGTTCAGGTGCAACTATCGTATCAAATCTTTGGTTTATCGATGATGCTAGTGGTGTAAAGACACAAATTAGTACTACAGAAAATACAACAGTTAATGGTATAACAACTGTGTTTAGTGGCATATTAAGGGATAGTACAAATACTGTATGCACAATAAGATTAAGTAGTGGAACTTTAAATACTACATATAAAATTACATCACAAATAACTGATAGTACAGGTCTTATATCTGAACGTGTAGTTAAATTACGTATTAAGGAAAACTAATATGGCATATAATTATTTAGATTTAGTTAATGAAATTAATAGAAGACTAAATGAAGTTGAGTTAACATCAACAAATTTTTTAACATCTAAAGGTTTTTATCATACAGCAAGAGATGCTGTTAATTCTTCTATAAGACATATTAATCACGAAGAGTTTAATTGGCCTTGGAATCATAGAGAGGAAGAAGAAGTATTAACTGCAGGTGTTATAAGATATCCTTATCCTGAAGATGTAAAAGTATTAGATGAAAAAAGTTTCAGAATAAAAAGAAATGATACATTAAGTGTGGGTACTAGAAAATTAAATTCACTAGATTATCAAGAATATCTTGACAGATATATAGATCACGAGTATAATACGAATACATCTATTCGTGGAGTACCTAACTTTGTAGTACGTACACCTAGTCAAGAGTTTATATTTTATCCTTGTCCAGATAAAGCATATGAAATTGTATATGAGTATTATCAAAATCCTGTTATACTAGAACAAGCTAGTGATGTACCATCTATACCTCAAGAGTTTAGACATGTAATTGTAGATGGTGCTATGTATTATGCATATCAATTTAGAGGAGATGCACAAAATTCACAGCTATCACAAAATAAATTTAAAGAAGGTATTAAATACATGCGTAGTATTTATATCAATCGTTATGAGTATATTCGTTCTACTGTTATAGATCGTGGATCTGGTGGTATTAATCCAAGAGTATTTTAATGGCAACAGGTTGGCAAACATTTCCTGTAGAGTTTAAAGGTGGATTGATATCTAATCTAAGTCCTTTACAACATGGTACGCAAGCAGTAGGTAGTGCTAGTATATTACAAAACTATGAACCATCTTTACAAGGTGGATACTCTAAACTAAGAGGTTATAGTAAATTTAATAGTAATAAAGTAGAAGTTAGTAGTAATAGTGGTGGTACAAATTTAATAACAGGATTAAAATTAGTAGATGTAAATACAGCTATTGTTACACGATTAGATAGTGCGTCAGCAAATAGCATATATTATCATGTAACGCCTAGTGCTATAACTGTAGCACATGCTGTAGGTGGTGGAACAGATCATGCAAGTAGACAAGCATCTCCAAATAAAATACGTAGCACTGTGTATAATTTTAATGGTACAGATAAAGCTGTTTTTGTAGATGGAGTAAATTATCCTGCATTTTATAATAGTGCATCTAATGCAAATTCTTGTATAACTTTTATTACAGCTAGTTCAAGTGGTACACCTGCAAATGTTTTGGGTGCTAAGTTTGTAGCAGTATTTAATGATTGTTTATTTTTTGTAGTTGGTAATAATTTATTATCTATGCAAATAAAAACTGATACAGACTTTGCAGGTGGTCAACCAAGTGTAACAAATTATGCTGATGAGATAACAGGATTAATACCTTTTCGTGATCAGTTAATTTTATTTACTAGACAAGCTATATTTAAAATAACAGGTACGTCAGGTCAATTTAAATCTGCAGAAATTACTACACAAATAGGTTGTATAGAACCAGATACAGTAGCAGAAGTTGGTGGTGATATTTTATTCATGGCCCCTGATGGTATAAGATCATTAGCAGCAACTGATAGAATAGGTGATTTTAGTTTAGATGTTGCATCTGCTCCTATTAAAAAAGATATTGATAATTTTGTTAGTGGATCTTTTCATGCTGTAACATTAAGAGAAAAAGCACAATATAGAATATTTCAATTTGAATCTGCTATACAAGATGAAGCAGCAGAAGGGTATTTAGCAACTAAATTTATTGCTCAGGGTGGTACAGGATTAAGTTGGGCAAAGATTGTGGGTATTAATGTTTACATAGCAGATTCACGATACATGGGTCAAACAGGTGTTAGTAATGAATTAATATTATTTGCTAATGATGATGGCTTCCTATATAAAATGGATACTACAGATACATTTGATGGTACAGCAATACCTTCTTTATATCAATCGCCACCAATGCCTATATCTGATCCATTAGTTAGAAAAACATTTTATAAGTTAATACTTTATATTGATGCAATCGGTATATTTAATAGTACAATAACTTTAAAATATGATGAGGGTAGTCCTGATGTAATACAACCTACTCCTATTTCACTAGCATCAGGTATACAAAATGCTATCTTATATGGTGGCAATACATATGGAACTTCTACATCTTTGTACGGATCAGAATTAGACACCATATATGTAAACAATGTAATAGGATCAGGTAAAACTGTAACTTTACGTATTGAAGATAATACAACTACAGCTAATTATAGATTAGATACAGCATTACTAGAATATGCTAATAATGACAGACAATAAGGAACTTAACAATGGCAGGATATACTAGACAAGATACAAATGATAATATTGCAACAGGTAAAGTTATCAATGCAAGTGACTTTGATAATGAGTATAATGCAATACAGACAGCTTTTAATGCATCAACAGGACACAAACATGATGGCACTGCAGCTGAAGGTGCTAGAATCACAGTCATAGGTCCTGCAGGTAAATTTAATACAGATGCAAATGCCTTCTTTCCTACAAATACAGGAACTGTAGGACTAGGTAAACAAAACTTTGTATTTAAAGATTTACATATAGATAATATAGTTGCAGATGGTAATACTATTTCTACTATCACATCTGGTAATTTAATTGTAGATCCGTATACATATAAACTAGAAGTAAAAGGTGGTACTACAGGTGGTTCTACATCAGGTATGATACAATTAAATTGTGAAAACAATTCACATGGTCAAACAATACAAGCACAACCACATAGTGCAGGTGTTACAAATAAAATGTTATTACCTGCAGGTGCAGATAGTACACTTGTATCTTTAGTGTCTGCTGACACACTTGAAAATAAAACATTAACAACTGCTACATTAACTACTCCTATATTTAGTGGTATATCTACTACTGGATCAGGTAACTTACAAGTTAAACCTGCAACAAGTATATTAGAAGTTCAAGGTGATGGTAGTAGTGTTGAAGGTCAAATAAAACTTAATTGTCATGTTAATAGTCATGGACAAACTATTAAAGCACAACCTCATAGTGAATCTGTAACAAATACTATGTTGTTACCAAAAGGAGCTAATAGTACATTAGTATCTCTTGTATCTACTGATACACTAACAAATAAAACTATTGACTTAACTGACAATACTATTTCAGGAACTACTGCTGAATTTAATACAGCTTTAAGTGATGGTTCTTTTGCAACATTAGCAGGTTCAGAAGCACTAACAAATAAAACTTTTAATGCTGATAACTCTGCATCAGGTAATACACTTAGTAATGTAGCATTTTCTCATCTTGCAGGTAGTACGTATGTTACAGAATCTGAAGGTATAGGAAGTAATGATAATGATACAACTTTACCAACAAGCGCAGCTGTTAAAGATTATGTAGATACACAAGTAGCAGGAGTGCCAACTGGTGATATAACAGAGGTAACTGCAGGTACAGGTTTAACAGGTGGTGGTGCTTCTGGTGCTGTTACTTTAAATGTAATAGGTGGCACAGGTATTACTGCTAATGCTAATGATATAGCTATAGACAGTACAGTTGCTACATTAACAGGTACACAAACACTTACAAATAAAACTTTAACAAGTCCAAAAATAAATGAGAATGTAGCATTATCAGCAACAGCTACTGAATTAAACAGATTAGATGGTGCTTTATTCGGTGGTGCTGCATCTGGTAAAGCTGTAATCCTTGACAATGGTGGTAATTTTATTAATGACTTAGGTTCATTTAAAACACAAGGTTTTATAGATCAAGGTGATTATAACAGTTTATCTGCAGGTACACATACATTAGATTGGACAGATCATGGATATCTAGTCATCCTTTTAACAGGTAATGTAACCCTAGTTATGGGTTTACCTGCACTAGTTGGAGGTACTGGAAACGAATCTGGTGTTAGTGCTGCTGCATATTGCACATTAAAAGTTGTGCAAGATGGATCAGGAAGTCACTCCATACAATGGCCTAGTAGCACTGTATTAAAATGGGCAGGTGGAACTGCACCAACATTAACAGGAACTCCAAATTCATGTGACGTATTTACATTTTTTTGTCACGATACTGCAGCAAATGGAAGTTTAGGTAGTTGGTATGGTTTTACTGCAGGACTTAACGTATCATAGGAAAATAATATGAGTAAAAGAATGCAAATGGGATCAAGTGGAAGCTTCGGTGGAAGTGGTAATAGTGGATCATTTAGTGATTCTAGTGAGGTTTTTTCTACTGATTTAT
>CERF01041351.1_pt1 | contig 12971 bp, 8 predicted proteins | sample 530961 | NCBI WGS metagenome assembly CERF01 (sample SAMEA2621151, study PRJEB7988) | marine metagenome | isolation source: saline water (ENVO:00002010), including
ACTCTGTTCTTTCTGGCTCACTCATGTCTCCCCATGTAGCGTCAAATGCTCGCATGGCTCTGTCAGTTGTTTGCCACCATTCTGTTTTCTGCAATAACCCTTTGACACGGGTAACGCTTGTTATCCCGTTTTCTACGATGTAGTCCATAAGGCTTGTTGTTTCTGTTGCGTTGGGGTCGTTGTAATCAACTAGTTTCCCGTCGGCTGTTAAACCAATTTGCATGTTTTGTGCGTTTTTTCTAAAGAAGTAGCTTGCCCCTCCAAATTGTTCTTGGAGTAGTGCGTATACTTCGTCTACGTCTGCTTCCTTTATTTCTGGGGCAGGAGCAGATCTTAAACCTGTTTGGTTGTTGGTGCCGCCGGTATCGCCAGTGCCGCCGGTATCGCCAGTGCCGCCGGTATCGCCAGTGTCGTCACTATCAGCAATATCTAAGCTTTCGGGTGTGGGGTCTGCAAACATATAATCAAACCCGACTTCAGCTTCAGTCAAATTACGCCCAACAGTTTTTTCTCTACCAGAACCACCACCTCTTTGAATAACAGGGCTTGTATCTACAGGCTTTGGAGCAGGCGCACCCGTAGGCATTGCAGATGGGTTAGGGATATCTTTAAGTATTTTTTTAGGAACAAACGCTTCAGGATTTTGAACAATTTTATTAACGTCTTCCCAAAGGTCGCTAACGTTTACTTCTTCAAATAATTGAAAAGTTGAATTACTTTCATCTTTAATTTTATTTTCTTCATCTAACAAATAACTTTTTACAGAATCGCCGTCCGTAACTTCAACATTATTTGGTAAATTAAAATCACCATTTTCCAACAAATCTTTAATTTTATCTGCAGTTGATGGTTGAGAGGATGGGCGAATTTTGGCTGGTTGGTATCCTGCGTCAATTAAAGTACTTATTTGATCAATAATAGATAGCCGCTCATTAACGTCTTCTAATTCGTTTTTAAGTCTTGAATACAAAGCATCGTACATTTGGCCTTCAGCGCTTTGTTTATCAATACGAGTTCCATCATCAAATACAAAAAACTTTTTTTTCTGTTGCCTAAGCCCTGTTTCTTCCTGTTGCCTTTTGTCGCTAAGATCATACATTTTATTACATACCCCCAATACCAGCAGCCTGCATAACTAACGAAGCCGCATTAGAATAATCCATAGCTCCAGCTTCCGTAGGAGCAGCAGCCCTAGCAGCATCAATAGCTCTAGCACCAACAGAAATACTTTGCGTACCTGAAGCCTGCAAGCTATGTATTTCTTTAACAAACGCTTGCATTTCTGACTTAGTAGCTTTACGCCCTAAGACGCTTTGCGTTGCCGTATTAATGCCTTGCATTAAAGCAGAAGGATCAATGTAATTAATTATTCTTTCAGGTTTACGTCGTAACTCCTCAATGCGTTCATCAAAAAAAGCTTGTGATTCTTCAAGGCTTACTTCGCCTGTACGCATAATAATGTCAATAAAATCAGAGCCTCCTCCTATTTCAGCTTGCCGCTGTGCGTACATCATTGTTCGTGCAAAAGCGTCTATAAACTCTCCTTCGTTAATAGAGCCATCATCGTCAAATAAATCGTCAGCGTCCCCGTATGCGTTGGGAACAAAACGAAACATGTCATACGCTATTTCTTTGCGGGTTTGTTCGTCGTATCCGCCAAGAAGCTCAGAAATCATGTCGTCTGTTATTGGGGTAAGTTCCATTTCCCCAGTTTCAAAAGCAGGAACTTCTATCTCTATAGGTTGTCCTTGGAAAAAACGAGTTGTTGTAGTTGCTGGAGTTACAGCAGGAGCTTCGGTGTATCCGTAAACGTTGTCAACTGATTGAGGCATCAAGGCTTGAATAGACGCTAATATGCTTTCAGCTAAATCCAGTTCTTGTTGTGTAGTGCCTATTGGAATTGGATTTTCAGTTTGAACCATTTACAAAATCTCCGTTAGTAAACGCACGCCATACATCTGGCCGTAACGTAGAAATAAAACTTTCTGTAGTAATCATATCTTGTTCAAAGTACCTATCATAGATCCTAGAAAATTCAGGTCTTGCAGCTAACGCTTCTTTCTGATTCTCCCACATTAACTTCAAATCAGCGTTAGAAGCAGCAGTTAATACATTGCTTCCAACACGACCAGTTTCAGGGTTTCGTGTCGTGCTACGTTGAATAAGGTTTAACTCAATAAAGTTTCTTAGTTGGAAGTACTCAATAACGTGTCGTGTGGAAGGCCGTGCAAGAATGTTATCTTGCTCTAAACCAGCTAAGAAACCTTCAATAATTGCAGGTGTTTTGCTAACCCTTGACTTTGTTGCGTACTCTTCACCCCAAGCAGGTATTTCATTTTTCAAACGTTCAACAAGTTGGTCAAACATTATCTTTACTGGCAGCATTTCAGTAGAAGCCATAGAATAATCTAAACCAGCAGCTTTACGTTTCTCTTGCTCGCTTCTAACAATATCGGCATAAGTAGAGTAAATGCTCCAACCACGTTCAACTTCAGTATCAGCTATTGTGTCGTAAACACTTTTGCGTTCCCTACGTTTCGTGTCGTCTGACGGGCTTATATCCATTTGAGTTTGTCGCCTGTATGCAGCAGAACTAAACTTAAATTCTTCATCGCCAGCGCCAAGGCTTCCAGTCACCCAACCACCAACTTCAGGGTGGGCTTGCACAAGCTCTTGATTTTCTATGTACGCTATTTCAGCAGTTGCAGAAGCAGCAACACCATCGTTTAATTTTGTCATTCTGGCTGTTAACGCAAACAGTTCAGGCCCGTGTTCTTCCAAGAAAATTTGGTTACCAGCTAACGTGCCGTGTTCTCGTTGCAAATTCCTTGCTTCTTTTATTAAGTCGTCATAAGGAGAAAACGCTGTCGTTGACGTAGGCATAAACAAACCTGTAGCTACCCTAAACATGAAAAAATCATTTGCACGTTGGTTAGCTTCTTCTATCAACATGTTAAGTTGCTTTTCGTCTGTAACATCTATCGGTGTGCCATTTTCGGCTTGCTCTACAAAAATTTGTAACGCAAATGATTGCACTTGCCTTTCCCTAGTAGGAGTCTCTCTTACAAGGTTGTCTATGTTTTGTTGATAAGCAGGAATAAACCCTGACTTTATGCGTTCAAAAACACCGCCTTCAGGGTGACCAAACGGAAACATAAAGTTAAACGTTTCATCAAGTTCAGGATTCCTCAATACAGCTTCTCGTACAGGTATCGAAACAAGAGGACCAAAACCCGGAGTTGTTGATTGCAGCATAGAAGCTAATCCTTCTTTACTAAAACGTAACGGGTTGTTACTCAACAACTGACCTAACGGCCCTTTGCTTATCAAATTTAATGGCCCACCGTCGGCAGGTAATTTATCTAACCCATTTACAGCCCATTCTGGTAATCTAAACGCTAGATAATTAGCGCCTGTTTCTTCATCATTTATTTCAGTTATGCCTAATGTTTCTGCGTTCCAATCTGACATGTATAAACGCACGCCTTTGGCTACTACAGCAGGGTTTTCTTGCCCTAACTTAACCCAACGACCTATAACTTCTTGCCACGCATTGTAGAACGGCATTACCAATGCAGCCATTTCTCCAAATCGTGTTTCTTCAGCTAAATCGTATAGCAGGTCCCGTGTTTCTAGTAGCGCTACATCTCTGGCGCTATCTTCTAGTTTTCGTAATTGGTTCGGGCTAATTGTGACTTGCCCGTCTGCATCCATGTACGCTGAAATTTTGCGGTAAAAGGCACGTTCATATTTTGTTCTGTAGTACGGGTTACGAGATAAATGGTCTGCTGGTAACGTTCCAAGGTTTTCATATATGCGTTCAATAAATTTACCTGATTCCTTTCCAAAACCTGCTCTTTGTGGAGCTATTGACTCAGGAGTTGGTGACACTTGCCTACCAAAATCTCCATAACTTTTACCTTCTAATACATTTCTAGGAACTCCACCTAAACGTATATCTACAATAAGAGCGTCAACATCTCCGTCATTGTATTTCTTGCTTTTTTTAGTGTGATCCTCTAATGCTTTTTGAACGTCTTCCCATTTAACCGGTTGTTGCGTTCGTGCTTTTTCTCTAAGGTTATCAAAAATTTGTCCTCTTGGTAGCACATTGTCGTACTCGTCAACAATGTTATCTGCTATATTGTAAATTACTTCGCTAACAGGTGTTACAGCATTTTTTTTAGCTTTTTCTATTGGGTAATACAAACCTAAATTATTTGAAAGCGCTTCATTCGTTCTAATTTCTTTAGCAAGTCGAGCAACACGCACATCTCTTGGCAAATCAGCCCACACAATATCAAAAAACGATGACTGCCATTTATCTCCAATAGCTGTGTAACGTTCCATCATTGTTTCCCACCCTTTAGCAAAGAAACTTTTATCTTCATCAAGGATGTCCCAAGCTCTCCATTCAGCATTATTAAATTCTTGCAATCTTCGTTCGCTTGCTTGCTTAAAGCCAAGGAACATAGCGCTTTGAGCTTTTGTTGAAGAAACAGCACGTTGGTTCATTGCTATAAAATCAGCGTCATCTCCAAAAGCTCCACGGGCAGTAATGCCACCTATTTTAAGATTGTAATGGCCAGCTTCAACTAACAACCTTTCTGCTTTCTCAACACTGTTCACAACATCATCTAAACCAACCATGTCTTTATCTAAACTGTCTACTAGCGTTCTCATGCTGACACCTTGTTGCAGCATTTGGTCCGCTAACGCACGCATAGCGGCAGCTTCGTCACCAGCAGCTTCAAACGCATCGTCTAACAATCGTTTAGCTTCTGTCTTGTACAAAGTAGATTGATGCAACGCTGCACGTTTTCCAGCAATGTTGTTAATTCTGCGATGTCTGCTAATTCCGTGCATACCAGCCCATGCCGCACCAGCTAAAGGATTTAACAATGTCCCAGCTATAAACGCCCTACTTACAGTAGGCATAGCGTAACGCAACTTATTTTCTTGCTTTGCTTTTTGCGCAGTTTCTTTAATTCTGTTTTTAAGTATGTCTGCGCCGCCTTCAACCATATTCATAACTTCATACGCTGTTACATCATTTGCCTTAATTTTTCGTTCAAGAAACTTTTCAGCAGTAATGAATCTAGACTTTTCAAAACTTTCGTCAAGAAAACGTTTTTGACCGCTTTTTAATTTTTTAGTTTTTACATCAGGAAATAACGATGTAACGCTGTCTTCAACATCTATTACCAAATTATTATTTTGAATAGCTTCTATAGCGTCTTGTTTAATAGTAGTTGTAACGTCACGCATTGACGATTCAATACTTCGTGTAGCAAACGCATCTTTCAAATCACCCATACCACGGAACACATTACGCATTTCCGTAATTGCACCAAGGTCAGCTAAACGCCGCAACGTTTCATCTAACTGCACACGCATCGGCCACTTAGGAGTCAACAACACCATAGGCCGCCAAACGTTTTGAGCTTGTTGCGCTCTATTCCTTAACGGCCTAGCAACACGCTTAAAACCATCTTTTGTTTGGACCCAACGTCTAGTCGTTAAATCCCTAGTGTATTGTTTAGGATTAAAATTATTAACAGCTTGTTGTGCTTCATTAACTGCTTCTTCAGCCGCCTTAATTTTTTTAACGCTTGCTTTATTAGCTTTAAGTTCTTCAAGGTTTTCTTTAGCTTTGAATAATTTTTCATTTAACTGATTCTTAGTCAGCACAACTAAACGTTGCTTGTCTTGAATAAAATCATTAATCAAATCAAACCTTGGAATAACTTCTGCTTGTTTAACCATGTGCGGAGACATGCCATGGTCAATAAACACCATGCCATCATCACCTTTATACGAACTATATGATCTTTCTGCGCCACGCACAGAACCACGAGTTTTTTTACCTTGCTGTTGAGCTTCTTTTACTTGTTTACGAGAAGCATCTTTTAAGTTATTAGCTTTTTGTAATTGGTCAGCTAAAGAATCACCAATGTCAATCCCTGCTTCTTCAATTAACTCATCTGCTTTATTAACAAGTCGAGTCTTAGCGTTATCAAATTCATTTCGTAAATTTGCTGCCATATTAGAATCCGCACGGTTCCTAATTTCCATCCACCTGCCCAGCAAATCACGGACTTCATCGGCGTTAATAATTGATTTACCGTTAATAGTTACGCCGCTAGCGTTAGCAAGCATACGTTCATATTGTGTAAACGCACCTGCATCGTTAAATTCAATTAACGACTGAGGCACACGCTCTGTAATTACACGCAATGTCCTAAAACCAAAAGGTGTAATGACTGACGGGATCTGATACACACGGTCTATAAAATCAGCGTTGCGTCTTTGCAGCCTTCCTAACTTTTCTCCTTTTTTTGCCTTTCTGTTAAGTTCTCGCAGATGCTTATTGCGGAGAGCTTGCAACGAATTAGTTCTATACACTTTATCTATAGATACATCTACCCCTTTGAAAGGAGCTTCTTCTAACACATCTAGAATAGCCAAACGTTCTAACACAAACTCTGCTGTTGCCGTTAAACCAGCATCGGCTGTTAACATTTCATCAGTCAACGTGTTCATGCGAACATTTGTTGAGCCATTAACAATTTGAGTTATCTGACTTTCTTGCAAACCTACTTGCAAGTCATACATCATTTCATAATCAACGCTGTCAAGTTTTTTTTCTGCTATTGCTACACGTTCGTAATAAGGTTTTGTTTCATCTTGTAAACGTTTTTTTTGATTTTGGAACCTTGTAAGAGCACCTTTTTGACCGCTCGTAAGATTTTCTGGTTTACCATAACTATCAATTTTCTGATCTAATACTTCAATACGGCTATTCAAATCATCAAGCATTCTTAAATCATTAAAATAGCTTTCATCTTCAAGTAGCGCTCTGCCTTTTTCAGCTATGTCTTTAGCTTCATCAAACGCAGTCATATCCCCAATCAAAGCACGGGCAGTTAATCTTCTAGCCTCTGGGGTAGCACCGTGACCAATAGCAAACGCTGCTGACTCAGGCATACTTGCTGCTGCACGCCGACCAACCGTTTCCCGAAGAACAACGGCACGCCGCCTTGCTGCTGCTTCTCTACTAAGACCGCCGTCTGCAACAGGGACGCCTACAAGTTTATCTATTTCGGCTAATTCCTCTTCAATTAATTTATATTTAGAACTATTCACAAAAGCGTGCGCTCTTGCTTGCGTACTTGTCGTACCAATCATGCGACGAATTTTGCGTTGTTCTTCAGTCAAACCTTTGAACCTACTAGAAGTAACTAGCTCGCCGTCAATTAATTTGTCCATTCTGCGCCAACCAGTAAATAAGCCTCCACCCGGAGCATAAATGCGTTGGGGGCTAACATGTCGTCTACCAAGCGTAGACGTTAACTCGCCAGTCTTTTTCCCAGTAGTAGGATCAATTACTTCTTTAACGCCAAGTATCTTAACGTCACCAGTTTTAGTTACACGACCAAGCGCTGTCTTCCCTGACAAAACGTTTGCAGTACCACCTAACGCTATGTCAATAGGGTCAAGGAACTCTTGTGCGAAATCAAGCATTCCTGAAAACAATTTGAACATGTAATCGTCTTGCACAGCGTTCATTGCTTCGTCATCGAACGGATCGATCATCATTGTTGCTGCAAGCATCGACTGACCGAACGTGCGGCCATGCCCTTCTATTCTTTTTCCAGTTACAGGGTCAAAAGATTTGCTATTGATCTCGTAGGCTCTTGCCCACGTTGACCCATCCCACATTCGAGAAATGTTACCGTCACTTAAACTAGCGCCAACAACAGTAGCGAACGTTCCAAGGCCATCATCGACAACGGATTGCATTACCCAATCCCAGCCTTCCATCGCAGCATTAAAATACTTGCCGCCACCTGTCCTAATAAAACCAAGCGGACCTGATTCTGGCAACGCACCAATAACAGAACCTATAACACCTTCGGGGCCAAACGCACCTTGCATAGCAGTCCCAAGAATGTCCTCTTGCCAAGAATTAAACCAAGTTTCAGCAGCCTTATCAGGTTGCATACTTATCAAATAAGCACTTGATTTAACAGTATCTACAGCAAAGTCAAGGCTACCTTCTCCTATGTCAAGAATGCCTCCACCAATGTCTTTCAATCGGTCTAGAAAACCCATAGTTACTCTCTATTCTGATTTTGTAAATCTTCCATCGGCCCGATAGCAAGCCTTAACTTCCTAGCAAAGTTTCTTGTTTGTGGAGAAGCATACGGTTCAGAAGCAGCTTGTTCTAACAAAGGCAAAATAGCGAGCATTTGCATTTTGCGTTGTTGCGTGGCCTCTGGAGTCAACACAGCTTCAGGTTGGCCCATAGCTGTAACCATTTCATTAGGTCGTTCAGAACGCCTACCGAACGGTTGCTCCCCTGCTTTCATCGTAGGAATCTGTGGTTCCTCCATACTGGGCAAAGGAACAGCGGCTTGCGCTTCTTCTTGCATTTTGGCTTGACCATACTGTTGGCCAGTTAAAGTCCTTGCAGCTTGTTCGCCTTTACGTTTTCTAGGCACTATAAAGCTCCTAATAGTTCACGCAAACCAGCAGGCCCACCCTCAGCAGAAGGCGGAGCAACCATAGCTTCTGCTCCTGCTTCGGGTTGGGCTATGCCGGATTGTGCTTCAGGGGATGTAGGCGAAACCATTGTGGCTTGCCTTTCTTGGGCTTCACGCTGTACTTTCTCAACAGCGGAAGCTAATTCAGCTTTGTCCGATTTAACAAGATCAATGATACGAGCAAGATCAGCAGGTGATATTGCCCCTGTCGCTGCTTGTTGCTGCAAGCCAGACAGTAAACTTTGCTCTAACTGTTCAGCAGTCACAGCATCACGTTCAAATTCAACATCCTCAACTAGAGGATCTATTTTCATAAAGGATTCTTTCGACATCGTTCCCATTGCCAGCCTTTGACCGCCAGCGATAACAAGATTATTAATGTCAGCCCCAGCGTGACTATAACTGACCACATTGTCATCTGTCGTAAAGTGCTTGTTTGGAACATAATCTACCTTGCCTTTCACTTTGCCCATAGATATATAAAACGATTTAGATTTATTACCTGCATGAGCTTTCGCCATAGTAATAGCTAACTTGTTTTCAGTTTCTAATGAGCGAGCAAGAATGCGTTGCGATTCCTGCACAGAGAAATCGACAACAGCAGAAAGAACAGCGTCGCCACGGCGACCAGTACGAATGTTGCTTGTAGATTCACCACCGAACTCAGCAGGAATACCAGCAGTTAAACGTTGCGCTCTTTCCAAACGATCAATGGCAGGGTTTGTCATAAATCCGGGTTGCAACTGCATGTCTCGCAAATCACCACCACGGATAACGCCAACTTCGCCTGTTAATCCATTCGCAGGGTTAATAATTGTTGGTTGTTCACCTGCACGACCTACTAGCCATGTATCAGGGAACACGCCTTTTTGTACAGCTATAACTTCTAACGCCATAAGTTTTGCTTGTTGTTGATACATTCCTAGAATGCCGTCAAACTGTCCGTTAGGTTCATCTAATGAAATGCTTTGGGACATCACAACAGGGCAAACATTTGTTCTGTTAGGTGTTCTTTCTAACTCAGCAATAATTGGTTCGTGATTGTCGTTCATCGTATGCACGCCAATGCTGTGCGCAGGGTTATGTATTGCTATTAACACATATTCTTCACGGTCAACGTATTCAATAAGTTCGACAGGTCTGTCATTGTCGTAAGGTGCTTCGTTAACGCCAGCGAAACGTAACGCAGCATCAGGATAATGTCTACGAATCCAACCTTGAGAACGCTCATAACCAAACACGCAATCAACTGGACTCATTTCATCAGGTCCACGCAAGTTAGACGGATACGCAGTTAAGGGGTCACGCACATGCCATGTAGGGCAACCCTTCTCATGGTCAAACCGTATTTGCACAATACTACTTGCATACCCGATAAGATGCCTTGCACGTTTCGCAAGTTGCATGTCAATGCGAGAGTTTTGCCACCAACCAAACAATGCTTTGCGACGAATCGCAGCAAACTTTTGAGATTGCTTAGATGATTCGTCTTCAGGTGGGCAAACAATATCAGGAGTAACAGACGCTATACGCATAGCAGTCTGATCTAACCCCTGCGCTAACAAGTTTGCTACAGACGACGCTTCAGTCGAATCTATCTCAGGTAAAGGCACAATTACGTCACCGTTGTAATGGTCACGGATAAGGCGCATACGTTCTTTCACACCAGCATGGTTAGATGAACGTGTATAGTACAGATCTACAATTTCTTCAGCGGTTTTCAATGTTTTAACTTTCTGTTACCCACGAAGGCCGCCATTGCCTAATAGGCTCAGACATAGGCGTATATATTTTTTCTAGGTTATGTTCTACAAACCATTGTGCCATCACACAGTCGTCAGTTCTAGACCCTGTGCCTTCTGGGTTCCATTTTGTTACTTCATTGACTAATAACAAAGAATGCGGCCTAGCATCTGTTCTTTGCATACCCGGAAGTCGGATACGACCTAAACGATACAAAGGAGCTAGCATTTGCACACCATATTTAGGGTCACCCTTGTTTCTAGCGTGCGTATAATGCGGTACTAGCTCCACACCTCGCAACGCTGACCACCTTCGGAAATGATCGTACTGCAAAATAAACTTTTGTGCAGCGTTAGCTTCAACTATCCAATGCGTAATAGGGTGACCTATCTCATTACTTATTTGCCACCACTCTTCAGCTATGCCAGTAAAACGTTGCGTGTCATGGTTCCAGTCAAGAAACGCAGGAGCATCCATTTTGCGCCTGTACGACTCTAATAAATAACGATATTCGCTTTCAGGGCAGTACGCCCAGCATTGCAACGCCCAAAAATTAGATGGTGACGGGTCAGCAGACGCTACAACCATCACATCGCCTGCTAAGTATTGAGGTATTTGCCATAGATCACGGTCTTTATCCCAACAACCAACGTAATCTACACCGTTTTTTCCGACTCCTCCGCTAATCCAAAGCGGATCAACAAGCACTGATGCAGGGTCAGAGTCTTCTTGTTGATACAGTATCTCGTATCTGTCAGGTGTTTGTGCTTTAATGTGGCGTATTTTTCTCCATGGCAGTCGCCGTGGGTACAGTAAACAGCCTTCTGGGTATGCTGGGTCGCTAGGTTTGTGTAGTTGTTCGCATCTGTCGTCGTAGTGTGCTTTGTATTTGAGGTGGTTGTATTTGCGTTCGCCTTCTGCTTCTACTTTGTCTTCGTCTACTTCGTCGTAGTCTTCGTCTATTGGTGCAAATTTGTCTAATGCGTAGCGGTATATGTCGTCAGAGGCCATGCGTTGTCCTTGTAGGACTAGTAATCCGCTTGGTTCTAGTCGTGTTTCGGCTACTTCGTCCCACCAACGGTACATGTCGGATCGTGATTCGCTATTGCGCATTTTGCGTGGGTCCCACACATCGTCCCATATAATAAGATCGAATCGGCCTCCTAAGAAGCCGGAGTCCATGCCGAACGCTGACCATGATGGTTCTTTCTGCGATAGGGGCATGTCGTCTTGTTGTACTATGGTGAATGCTTCTGCACGCCATATTTCTTTAGCGTCAGGTTTGAATTGGCCGAAGTCTTGTTGCATGGTTCGTTCAGCGTCAACTGCTAATCCCATTTTGACATCGTTGAGTTCGGCACGGGCAACATGCTCACGTTCAAACTCCGCCCGCAAACGTCGTGTGTACCATTCTGCTAACCGTTGCGTCGAGGAACCTAGCATACCTCTGATAGCCCTGTTACGGACTGTTGCCCATGCCGGTAAAACTTTTGCAAAAAACGTGGACTTACCTGAACCCGGAGGTGCGTTGATAACAACGTACTCCTCTTGAGGTGTTTCAAATAAATCAAAGATACGTTCCGTGGCTTCGATTTGCCATGGTTGTAGTATGATGCCGAAATATCGGAGCGCAAATTTTTCTATGTTGTTCCAACACTCTTGTACTTCAGGTGGTAGTTCTTCATAGGAAGGTATCGTAGATACACCTATTCCTTCTACTTGTTCTTTGGCGATCAGAAAGTTTCGTGTGCTTACTTTGCCAGATTCATTGTCTCTAGCTGAATGATAATTAACACCAGATTCTTTCGCAGCCTTGTATATGCTCATGGTGCGTCTTAACAGAAGATATTGCACCCATTTTTCTACAGTTGTTGCTTTGCCGGAGGCCACGTTAGTCCCTTATGTGTACTACTGTCCAACAACAATCTATATCACCGTCATGTTCTTCTTCGATTATTCGATTCATTTCTTCGTAATCACTTGGGTGCGCTATGTCATGGATACCGCAATAAGGAGGCGAAATCCACCCTTTATCCATACCATACTGAACCCAAGCATCAACATTCATGAAACTAATCATTCCATTCAATCCACGCTCTAGCACCACACGACAACGGCTTTTCAGGTTGCACAACAACAGCGTCTTTAGGGATGGTAAACGTTTGATGATACTCAGAACCCTTATACGTTCTGTGAATAATAGCAGGCAAACCTTTACGCAATCTTTGTTGATGAATATGCACCTGATGTTTCATTTTTTGCCCCTGTTCCTAGCACGATTCTTAGAAGGATTCTCCAACGTAAAACCGCCACCCTTCTTATGCGACACATCTTTACCGCCCTTACCAGCAATACCACGATTACGACGCTCACGCTGCAAATCAGCACGATACTTCTTACGCTTCTTCGTAGAATGATACTTCGTATCATACGCTTTCTTCTTAGCCCTAGCCTTAGGATTCTTACGATAATACGCAGCAGTTCGCTTAGGCTTCGCTACTTTACGAGGAGCCACACATCACCACTTAGTCTTATTAGCCCAATACGCAGCAGACATCTTACCCTTAGCAATGTTCTTCGCATGTCGAGCCTTAAACGACTTACGCCTAGCCTTACCTTTAGCAGTCTTAGGATTCTTACCAGCACCAGACACACCCTGCTGACCAAACCTAATAGTCTTAA
>CERF01042326.1_pt1 | contig 12876 bp, 10 predicted proteins | sample 530961 | NCBI WGS metagenome assembly CERF01 (sample SAMEA2621151, study PRJEB7988) | marine metagenome | isolation source: saline water (ENVO:00002010), including
AGGTAGTTATGCGGAGAGTTTGTAATGGCAGATGATGAAAGTAGAATAAGTCGGTTTCTTTCGACATTAAGTAAACCATTCAAGCGTAAATCATCTCCAACACCCACAATGCCGCTTTGGACAAGTGGTATTCAAGAGCCTGTCATGGCACAGGGTATCACTATACCGGCACTGTATGCAGTAAGCACAGAATGTTTGATTCTTAGAACGGTTCTTTCTAAATTAAGACAAGAGATGTTTAGAAGAGGATATTATTGGGAAAAGCGTTTTCATAAGAAATGTGTTCAATGTGACGAAGAATATCAACATAACATCGAAGTTTGTGAAGCATGTGGTGGTGAAGTTAGAGAACCGGATATAGAAGAACTGGTTTATGCTAAGTGGTTACTTAAACAAGAAAATAGTATGGAACAACAATTTTTGCATGTGTTACATGAGTTAGAAAACGATTTGAATATCGTAGATGATGCATTTATGATATTTGTTAAGGAGTATTATATTGACCCCGAAACAAAAGAAGTAGCCTTTTATCGTGTAAAAGAAATGATTAGAGGTGACCCTATATTTATGAGAATAGTTGCTGATAAAAGAGGGGTAAGAGGTGGTCGTTACAAGACTTGTTTGATTCATCGTGACCAAGTTAAAACTCATGCCGAAGATGATAAATGTGAAATCTGTGGCAGTGATTTACATGATGTGCATTATGTAAACATGGCAGGTAGCGGTAAAACTCAATACTTTGTTGAAGGTGAAGTTCTTCATGTTAGTAAATATAATCCATCCAAATTGTATGGTCGCTCTCCCGTAAATACCATGTGGCGACAGGCTATGACTCTAACAGCGATGGATAATTACATGTATACTGCGTATCAAAAACGCAGAATGCCTAAAGGTATTATATCTGTGACAACTGACAATCTTGAATCTATGAAATCATTTTGGAAATCAGTAGATGAAAAAATGGAGCGTGACCCGCACTATGTTCCCAAAGTTGGTATAGAATCTAACACTGGTAGAGGTGGTGTGAATTGGGTTAAATTCATGGACACTTTAGAAGAAATGCAGTATATCGCTGTTCGTGATGAAATAAGAAATCGTATTGCCGCTTATTTCGGTGTATCAAGTATATTTATGGTAGACAATGGTAAGTCCGGTGGTCTTAACAACGAAGGTCTACAGATTCTTGTTACTAATCGTGCAGTTGAATTTGGACAAAAAATTTACACTGATGTTTTATTTCCTAAGATTCTAAAACAAATGGGAGTGTTTGATTGGAAATTGACATTATATCCAAATGAGGAAGAAGATGAAATTACAAGACTACGCCGTGATGAGCAAGAGTTGAATGTTGCACAAAGAATGGCACAACTCGGTTTTGTGCCGGAGTTAATTAGTGGAGATACAAGTAGTGACATCAAGTTTGTTTATCGTAAACCTAAACCCGAAGAACAGCAAGCACCTCCGGGTGGCGCACCACCAATGATGCCACCGGGTGGAGGAAGAATGCCTCCGGGTATGATGGGTGGTATGCCTCCGGGTATGATGGGTGGTATGCCTCCGGGCGCACCTATGATGAGAGGTATGCCACCGGGTATGCCGATGGGTAACATGCCAATGCCACCTCCACAACCCGGTGGTCAAGGTGTAGGAATACGCAATCGTGGCCCTGCCGCACCCGAAAGAAGAACTTCACCCGGAAGCGGCGCACCGGTAACAAGTGTTCAACAAAGAGGACCACCACCTTCACTTGGACAACAGAATGTAAACGCTGTTCAAAATGCTAGGAGATTTAGAGGTGCTTAAGAAACGCTTTTATCTTAGTAGTATATGAGATAGGCAGGGATGAAGATGGATTTAATCAAAATGCACCCAATGGCAAGGAAACTCGAACAAGCCCAAAAAGGATTTTTAACTGCTCTTGAAGGCGATAATGCAGAAGTAGCAAAACAACATTTGACAGAAGTTCAAAAATTAGCAGACTTCCTTGCAGATGACCTAAATACACTTATTGCAAAGTCCGAAACTGCTCAAGGAATCAATGATATTTATGCCGGTGGAGTTCCGGTAATGAAATTTACCGAAGGTAGAGGTAGAATAGGCTCTATACAAGGACAAAGACTTCCCGGCTCTATCACCACTGGAATTAGAAAATCTAACTTTAGTCGCAGTGCTGGAACATTTGGCCGATATTCAAATTGAGGTCATAATATGACAGAAGATAAGTCCGAACTTTTAGTGAATGCGCTAATTACTAAAATGGAGGCTATGGATTCTAATATTGAAATTCTTAAACAAGAGAATGAGCGTCTTAAAAGTATCATCAACAATCCACAAAAACTCTTCAAAAAAATGGGTATGGTAAAAAGCACCACTCCATTTGTAGAGGATGTTCAAGATGACCCGTTTAGAAACGACATAAACAACGATTCTATTCTAAAGGGGATAAACTCCGCAATTCCACAAACTAATGAAGAATTCCATAATATGGATTGGGAAGAAATTCATGAGTTAGCAAATCAAGCGAAGAAAACGGATGTGATACAGTGAAGCCAAGATTCGAGGAAATGAGTTACGAAACTACAGTTATGTTAGAAAAAGCAAAACTAATGAACGATAGATTAGATAGAATAGAGAAAGAAATGACTCTACCGATGTCAGCAGGTACGCCTCGAACATCTAAAAGAGGTAAAATGGAAAGTATGAGAACACCTCGTGAGGGTTTCCGTGAACCCGGTGAAACACCTCTTCCCGGCACAGGTGAAGATAGGGGAATGGGTATGACCCAAAAAGGAGAACTAGAAATGGTAGAACATGAGGGTAAAAAAGTTCCTCACTTTGCCGCAGATGGAAAAGGTGACAAAGACGAAAAAAAGAAAGGTAAGGGTAAAGAAAAGTGTCCGGGTTGCGGAAATGAGGTTGTAGACAAAGGTGCTTGTATGAAAATGGGTTGTGGTGGTAAAATGGCTAAAGCCCAACCCGGATTTGCACCCGAAAAAATCACTGACATCAATCCTCACTTTGTAGCAGAATCCGGTGGACAAACTAAGAGTGGTTATTTTACTACTAACGGTAGAACTATAATTACCGAAGATGGAAAACCAAAAAGAAAAAAGTTAGATTCTAAGATAGATATGGCAAGGCTATCTTCAAGACAAAACCCACACTCCGATACAGGAGTAGTTAGAGAAGAAAAATTCGATTGAGGCGATGTTGTGAAACCCGTAGCCGTTAGAAAAGCGAACATAGACTCTAAACTTAGAGAAGCGGGAGAAGCAGGAATGCCTGTAATATGTGGTAAGTGTGGCGGCACAAATGTATCGGGTTGTAAATTACATCGAGGTATGGACATACACGCATGTCCTCTATTTGAACCGCTATCATAGGCGGTGAAATAATGATAGATGATTTCAACATTCGTAAAAATGAATTTCTAATATCTCTTTACGATGGTTTTGATTTATCTCGAAGTGCCGCAGAATACATCATGGCGTGGGAATCATTAGAAAAATCACCTAACGATTTATTTTCTTTAAATCTTAAAGATACTGCTGAAACAATAATAAAATTTGATAAAAAGGAAGGGTTAGGTTATCTATTAGCAAGTAGACCTACATTTGGTGAGCCAACAAATCATGTTTGGGCTGACGGTATGATTCGTAGGGAAGGTAGAGGTCACTCGATATTTCCTACTTATAGAGCAAATCTAAAGTCATCTTACACAGACTTTCATTTTCCCTATCATGAAATGAATCATCCATTAAGACAAATAAATCACGCAACCGGTCTACCCAATATGTTAGAACTGCTTAGGTCATTTGCGTTGGGTGGTGCAAGCACACAAGAAATGGAAATGGAGAAAAAGTGGTTCAAAACTATGACAGAAAAAAATAGCCCTTTAGTTACCGGTATAAAAGTAGGTTCTAAAACTATACCGATTCTTGGAGATATTAACATAGCGGGAACTGCGGCGCAACATCAACACCATCTATACGAAAGAGATTACAGAAGATGGAAAAAGCAAAATGCAGATTTAGAAACAGAACTCCAAAGTAGAGGTTTGAAAGGGAAGGAGTTAGAAAGTGAAATGCGTCATAGTCACTTTGATGATAAAGTAAAGGAGTGGACAAGTAAAGAAGGAGAACTAGGTTTAGACGGTTTCATGTATGGTCTTGAATGGTTTACACCCGAAGAAAGAGATTCTATTGAAGAACAGTTACACGAAGGCATAGATAATAAATCAACACTTACATTACCTAATGGTGAAAAAATACCCACTGCTAGAATAGCAGTAAATAATTTACTTAGAAGAACACCCGAAATGAACTTCATGCTTAGGTCAAATCAAAATTTTGGTCGCAACGCTCATTATCGAAATCAATCTAATGAAGATGATTATTCTCAAGGTGAAAATAGATTTATTAGAAGTGCTTTAGGAGAATTTGTCCATAATCAAAATGATATGTTAGACTACCCTATTGCTGATTATATATTAAGTGAAATTAATGAAAAGTATGCCGTTGATGATAAAGAACCTTTACAAGTGTTACCGTCACTTGAAATCCATAAAACAAAACCTAAAGATAAATATAATTATCAAGATTTGAAAAGAGCGTCTAAACATAAAAGACTCTCTATGGAAGATTTACTTTTCTTAGCAGGATTTGACCCCAACACAAAACAACTGATTGCTGACCACCCTATACATGGTAAAATGGAAGGTCCGATAGTTGATTTACCAACGCTAGAAAAAACGCAAGAAAATGCACAACGCAACGGAACAATACAACAATTAGCAAAAGAGATGGTAAATGATTTAGCGTTTTTAAAATCACCACATGGTCCTCATCCCGATGAGGAAAAACAAGAATTTTGGGAAACTCACCCCGATGGATATACATACGGTCCGGGTAAATTTTATTCTTCTTTGTATGCTAATACACCGGGTATGAATGTATCACCTGCTACATGGATTGAATTCTTACACTCTATGTCGCATGATAAAGACAGTTCTATTATGTTTCAAACAGACCCAAGTAATTATCAATTTTGGATGCCAAATCAAGATAACACTATTTTAGGAATGCATTTTGGTCCATTGTTTGCACCACCAATAGGTGCTTTTGATGCTACTAAATTTAAATTTGAAAAAGTTCCCGAAAAAATGCCTTTGCAAAATATATTTTCTCCTTTTGGGACAGGTAAATCTTCTAATCGAACTGAAAAAAATAACTATACCGAGCATAAATCAGCGATTAATCCAATGTATGAATATGCCATTAGAACAGCAACTCCTGCATTTAAAGAACAATTAGGTTCACATAATCAACATTTAGAACCACACACATCTACTAACCCTACCATTATGCCTAGGTCTACATCTATGTATGGTTCACATCCTAGTGATAGTAGATTACATGAAAGAGCAGTTAAAGCACAATTACATAATACATTCTTGAATAGAGTCGGTCATCCATTTACTCCACCAAAAAAGGCTATAGGGCAACTTAAAGATTTTTTAACAGGCGATTTAACATTATCAGCAGGTCTTGGCCTTCAAGAATTTAAAGACTATGTAGGTTGGGATTCAAAACCCATCACTTATAATAATGTCAAAGATACTATAGAAACAGGTGATTATCCAATAGTTAGATTAGTAAATGCAGTTAGCAAAATACTCAATACAACAGATAGTAGAAAAATTAACGATTTTATAGAAAACTTGTCTGTTGATAAAAACGATGAAAATTATAAAATTATACATGACTATTATATGAACAACCATGATTTTGCTGTTAATGATAAAGTTAATTTAGATGAGGCTAGGTCTAAGTTACAAAGTATAACATCTAAACTACATCAAAGAAAATTAGACGGTCCGAAAAAGAAATACCAACCTAAAACAACATCCACTGATGCTATACAATCTATTCTAAGATTTGGCGGTGACAATCTCTCCACTGAAAAAGAAAATAGAATTAGAGAAACTATTGATTCAATAAATGAAATGATGATGAATCCCGATTTATCACAAGAACAAATAATGACTTTAAGAGAAGATTTACAAGATGCTGTAACTCAATTAAATCAAGTTCAATTATCCACAAAACAAAAAGATAAACCGACATCACATTGGAAAATTAATGCTAATCAATATTTAAATATGTTACAATCTCATCATGATACGATTGTTGATTATGCTAAAAATGTCATGATGCCATTAGTGCTTGAACAGCAACCCGATGCTTTTGATACCAGTAATCCCGTACAATTTATACATAATGTGCAAAAGTTGTTGGCTGATACACAAAGACATATTTTAGCAACTGATAATCATGACTTATCTCCTGTAACTTATGGAATAGACTACAATGTAGTTAGTCAAAAACCAAAAGAAATTAATGAACACTCTACGATTGCTAATCATTTATTAGAAAATGGCGCAGAAATAGATGGTAACATGTCAGTTGATGAAGTAATCAATATGTTAAACTTAGAAAAAACTCCGGCTATGAAAGAACATGTTGGTAATATTATTAATGAATCTTCTTTAAGACAGCAACCGTTGTTTGTTTCAACAGTAGGCAATTTTCTTACAAGTGGCGCATTATCAAAAATAGGAAATGCCGATATATCTCATTTACATACTCCTAATGATGATATTGTAAATGCCGAGTATGCTGATTTAAACAGTAATGACAAATTCCATTACGATTTACATAATTCAAATATCCATAACGCAATATCTATTGCACAAAGAAGGGCAAGAAAAGAAAATGAAAATTGGAAAGCAAATCCTATACATGCTTTATCTCAATCACTAAATCATGTTCTTAGCACGAAACATTTTGGTCAGTCAATGCAAAATAGTGGACTAGAATTTTTCCATGCTAGAGATTTTGATGCTCATGGTGCAAAAGATATGGGTAAAGGGGTTAAGAAAATCACCGCTACTACTAGAAATAATTTAGATTCTTTGATTGTATTAGATGAAAGAAAATTAATAGATGAAAAAGGTGGTATATTAGAGAGCGCATTTGAAGCACCTACAACTGAAACAGTTGCTAGAGCCGGTTTAGGCACACATTCTAAAATAGGTAAAATAAATCCTACTAATGCGTCTATTTACAATATATTCGGTATAGGAGATATTCATGAAGGATTTGTAGCAGAACCGTCATTCGGTATAGAAACTAATTTAGAAGGTGAGCCGATAGTTGGAGAGTATACTCAACCGGGTTTTTATCCAAGAGTAAGTGAGGAAGCATTGAATACATTGTTTGGAGAGGAAACTATTCAACAGGTGTTACCAAATCTACCACCACCGCAAACTACTCTCTCGGCACACCAAGGAGTAAATATGGATACATACTTATCTCCATCGGATGACCCTTCAACTATTGCTATGAGTGAAGTTTCTACATATATTACATCATTACTTAATCCCGATATATTACTAATGAAGAATGATGATGTAAAGTGGTCACCGCCTATTAGACCAATGCATCGTATTTTTGAAGTAAATGATTTACATCATCTAAGAGGATTTAGTGGTTCTTGGGTTGTAAGTAAATGGTACGATGGTAAGAGAGTAATCATAGTAAGCGAAGATGGAACAATTACCACATACGATGAGGATGGTAAAAAAGTCGGACTGAAGAAATCATTTAAAGAAAATCTTTCAAAGTTAAATAAAAGAGATTATGTTATAGATGGAATACTAGGCGAAGATGAACTGAACATAATAGATATTCTAAATTATGATGCTAACAATGTTAGTGATATGACTATGTTTGAAAGAATGAAATTGTTAAGAAGTCAATTCGATAGTCATGAAAATATAATCATACCCGGTCCTCATGACACTAAAATGACAGATGAAGAAGGTTTAGAAGAAACGGTTTCCAATTTACAAAAAGAACATGAGATACTTTTGTTAAGAGATGGTAAGTCCACATACATGAAAGGTGAAAGGCGGCATCCAAAGTGGATGTTATTAAGAGAATCTAAAGATTACAATTTTATTGTTTTAGATGTTAAAGGTTCTAAATCATATAGTTACAGATTAGGTGCAGGTCCAATATTAGACGGTTCTAAATTAGGTAATAGAGCAGTAGAAATAAATGGACATGAATATATGGACATAGGGACATTACATAATCAAACTAATTCATATAAAGTAGGCGATGTTGTTAGAGTATCTATTACAGGAGTAACTAAGAAAACTCGTGGTGGTAGGGATATATTCAATGTGCAAATGAAACAAATCATAGGTGAAGGTGATGGTGAAGGGGCGGCTAGTGCAGAATCATTAGATATACTTACTAAATCTTTAAGTCCTATTTTAGTTCCACATGATATTGAATATGACAATAATAAATTAAAAGTTATATTAAAAGATGTAGATACTGTAGAATACGATGTTGTAAGTTATGGTAACTTGTGGTATTTAGAAAATCCTTCTACTTCTTTGAGTGGTATGGTTAAATCAAATTATCCTGTTACATTAGCAGAAAGTATGTATCCTTATTGGAGTGCTGTTGCACCGCTTATTTTTGACGGACATATAGTGAAGAGAGATGTATTGGATGAAAAACCTCCAAGTCGTAAACGCCAAGATAAACAATCAGCAGGTATCCTAGATGCAGATGACGATAACCGATTACTCAAACCAACTACTAAAAAAGCCTTAGAGATAATATCTCGTGCTTTAGACCAATTACACAAAGAACGCACTACATGGACAGGACCAAAGGGATTAGGAATAGATATGGCTACTCCTGTAGAATCACCAAGCGGCCCAACTCGTTTAGCAAACGAAGAGGCTATGCCGGATTACGATGGTAGAAAGCGAAGTGATGAAAAAGAAATTCAGCCTAAAAAGAATGAAAAGGGCAAAAAACCAATAAAACATATTGAAGTGAATAATAATACTTCGCAGTTGTCTGATTTCAATAAAGTGGACTGATTTCTTTTAGACATAAAGTATCAGTTCAATATAAATAGGATGACAGTAACTTCTTCCAACTGATGCTAACTATACAGCGACCATCTGCGGGATTGAAAGTCCTAAAGAGTGGTAGTGATTTAGTCGTTGCAGGTTATGCATCTGTAGAACTTGTTGATAAGCAAGGAGATTTAATTACTCGTGGTGCATTGAAAGATGCATTTGATGGTTTTATGAAGAGTGACCGATACCGAAATGTTCAGTTGGCTCACTCTAATATACAAGTTGGAGAAGTTATAGATAACTATGTAGACTCCAACGGTAGAATGTGGAAGTCCGAAGTAGACGACACAGGAATGTTTGTAGTTTGTAAACTACGAAATGATATAGAAAAGGCTCGTGAAGTAGCCGCAGAAATACGCAAGGGTAACTTGCAGGGATTCTCCATTGGTGGACAGGCTTTCAAGCGTGTTAGAAAGGCTGATGGTGAACACGGAGAATACCAAGAAATAAGTAAAATGGAACTCCATGAAATTACAATTTGTGAAAAAGGGATTAACCCGGAAGCACAATTTAGAATTTTAAAGGAAGATGTGAGTAAAATGACAGATATAGACAGTGACCTAAACGCAGTAATGAACAGGCTAGAAGCAAGACTTGACGCTATGGAAAAAGGTGAGATACCACCTCAACTTCGAGAGCATATCAAGGATAAGAAGAAAGATGATTCCGACGACAAAATGATGGATGACAAGAAAGACAAAAAGGATGATAAGATGAAGGCCGAAGAAGATATGAAAGACAAGAAGAAAGATGAGGACAAAGATGACAAAATGAATTACATGAAAGGTGATGAATACAGTGATGTTATCAGTGCCGAATATCTAAACTGGATGGAAGATACTCTAAAATCCGCAGGTGTAGACACTCATTCAGCAAGAGCGCACTTTGATGCTCTTGAGAAAGCACAACTTGGTGGATTCGACAACCCGGATACAGTAGACGGGGCAGATTACTTCGGCGGTCAAGTTAGAGGCCGAGGACAAGTTTCCGGTAGTCCATCAACTGGTGCTATCAGCGCAGTAAGTCAAAGCGGTGGAAAAGAGCCAGCAGGGGCTATGGGTGCGGCTGAACTAGCAAAATCATACATTCACCCATCGAATGTTTCAGCATCCGATATTGAGGCGGCTTATGAAGTCTACAAAGCGGCGGCTATGGAACAACAATTCCGTGGTGACCTAGAAGGACACTTTGCTTCAAGATTCGCTAATGAACAAGCAATCGCAAAGTCCGAAGCAGAAAAGGCTCAATTTGACGCTCGTGAACCAATTAGTGAAGTTATGAAGGCTATTTCAAACCTATCCGAAAGAATTGACAACCTAACTACAGAAGGAACAACAATTGCAAAGGCTGACCTTTCAACAAATGTTACAATCCCATCTACTCAAGACCTAAGTAATATGTCTTGGGATGAGGTACACACACTAGCAAACAGTGTATACAGGGGTGCTTGAGGATAATAAATTAGAAATTAGGAGATGAAAAATATGGCAAGAGATTACATACGAAATATAACAGACATGGAAAGATACTTCTACGGTGCAGGTAACGCTATGGGCTATTCCTACTCCGGTAGTGAGTTGTTGAAGGCTGACGCACCAATGCTAAGCACAACAGCAGGAACATACCAAGCAATCTACGGTAGAAAAGTTTGGTCACAGTTGAACCAAGAGTTTAACGCATTTTCAATACTACCTAAAAGACCGTGGGAAAGAAGCGGTTGGAGAGTTATTACCGACAGACCATCATTCGATAAGGGTGGCGGTGTAGCAGAAAACGCTACTCTACCGGACACAACCAAACCACAGTTCCAGCACATAGCCGCAAAACCAAAGACAGTTGTTCACACATTCGACATGAGCGAAACTGCTATGTTTTTGGCTGACAAAGATGATGGACTTGGTGACATTCGTGCAGTATTGAAAGAAGAAATGGGTAAGCATCACGCTGAACACATTAACAAGATGATGACTCAAGACTGTGACACAGTAGCAGGTAACGACTTTGAATCACTAGACAGAATCACCGGAAATGATGGTGGCTCAAGCGGTGGACTAACTTCTATGGAAACAGGCGGCTCGGCGGCAGACCATTGTGGTGCAACTGACCTTGACATCTACAGTATCAGCAGAAGTGCAAACTCATGGTCAAACGCAGAAGTAGACTGTGGTAGCGACCAAGATGCGGCTAACAGAAGGACTCTTTCACTAGACCATTTGGACACACTATTCCAAAAGATTTGGGTTCGTGGTGGTAATCCAAAGGTTATCCTAACAGGATACGATACTCTAATGAGATTACAACAACTACTACAAAGCCAGCAAAGGTTCATGGAAGAGAAGAGAGTTACACCAACCTACAACGGTGTTAAGGGTGTTCCGGGTATTGAAGCCGGTTTCATCGTAGCAACCTACAACGGTGTTCCAATCATTCCATCTAAAGATGTTACAAAAGACGGTATTTCCCGTATGTATTTCTTAGATACTGATTACATTTACTTCTCAACTGCTATACCAACTCAATACTTTGAATCCGGTATCGAAACCGGTGACCCATTCGCTATTAACCGTCTAGGACAAGAGGGTATGTATCGTTCAATGGGAGAGATTTGGACAACTTTCTTTGGAGGCCATGGTTCTATTCGTGACCTACAGTGAGGTTAATGGAGAAAATAACATAAGGAGATGATTAAATATGGCATTAATAGATACAAGAAAAGGATTAACAGTAACAGCAGATGACACAGGAATAGACAATGTAGACATTCTACTTGACTTGGACATGAGAACAGGCTCTCTAGTTGATGAAACTCGATGGCTTGACGGTGCGGCAGGTGCGGCAGGTGCTTACCCCGGTGCATTAACAGGTTTTACTGCTACCAATGATAACACTATCAACAACGCCGGTGGCTCAATGAGAATGGTTACAGTGAGAGTTCAAGCAAAGGCCGCTTCGACTGGTAACATTATTTTCTCAACTGATACCACATCACAAGAAGGTCAAGACGGAACACCTGTAAGTAAGGTTATTGCAATACTAGGTAGAAATGATAGAGTGGCACATACAATTGTTGCTTCAATTGACGGCTCAAACCCTCTAAAGATTAACCTAACACCATCTAACGCCGCCGCAGACAGTGACTTAACCGTTCTACTAATGTGAGGTGGGCTAAGTGCCTACTGTAACCTATAGAGGGGTTTTTTACGAATCCCGCAGAACAGACTCTAAAGGAGTTTGGGTTAGGGGTAAACCTGTAGAAGTGAGTCAAGAGTGGGTAGAAAAACATGCTCATACATTAGGTAAGGATTTCCTCATCGAAGGCTACGAACCTAAAACTGTTGATTTGAAAGATGACGGTATACCGGATGTAGCATGGGCGAGGAAGGACATTCTAAAATGGCTAAAAGACAATGGTGTAAAAACAAGTGGAAGTTACATAACTAAGACTGCGGCTTTAGACCTAGTTCAATCTCATCTTAACCCAACAGTGGTTGAGGAAGTTTTAAATGAAAAAGAAAATACGGAAATAACAGGAAGTGAAGAATAATGGCAATAACAATAAACCCAAGACCGACAGTGTTCGGAGATAGATTAGTAATAACAGGAAGTTATGAGGCAGGAGATACCGAAATAGATTTATCTTCACAACTCGCTTCAATTGATGCAGTCATGGTAAATCCTTCTACCCCCAATTCTTTATCAATTCAAGACGCAGACCCGGCAGGTGGCTCAAGTTTCGGTGTAACTGCTTTAATAGCGAATGATGTTGCAGGATTTAGTGGAACTACAATAACTATTACTGCGCCAGCACTTGGTCAAACTACCAAAGCAGGAACTTTCTTAGCAATTGGTCGCCGTTCTTGAGGGCGGTG
>CERF01005991.1_pt1 | contig 12870 bp, 15 predicted proteins | sample 530961 | NCBI WGS metagenome assembly CERF01 (sample SAMEA2621151, study PRJEB7988) | marine metagenome | isolation source: saline water (ENVO:00002010), including
AGAGCCAGAGTGGTGGAGCGCTTGAAGAAACTGATACGAAACAATATTGCTGGCGTTGAGGATGTGGTATTCTTTTTAACATCAAATGGTAAGAACTTTCTTACAAGCAATAGTTTAGCGCTTGTTCCAGCAGGCGATACTGAGCTTGACTGGCATCACGCTAGGATAGAATCTATAGAATACGATGAGGATGCTGACAACAATAGATATTTAACAGGAACTGTAGACTTTCGCTGTGTAGTCGAAGAAGTCTATTCAACGTAAACTCTTAGGGTATTAATGATGGCAAAATATAAAGCAAAAAAGTATATCGACAAGTTTGACTCTTACAAAGGATTGAAAACCAGTGATTGGATGGATTTAAACAATGGTAAGGTTGTTGAGCTTGATAAAGTGCCTGCGATGGCAAAAGAATATTTGGAAGAAGTAAAGTCTAAAAATAAGGAGTCAAAGTAATGGCTTTAGATGGATCAACCTTTTCACCGAAAGAGTTTAAACTAGCGATTTCTTCGGCTGGAGAAGCGGAACAAGGAACAAAATCAACAGGTGCGTTACGAGCTATTAACATTGACAGCTTGGAAATGCCAAGCTTTAATCCAACGCAAGTATTGGATGCGCGTAGCGGAACTGATGGTAGGATCGCTGATGTTGATGATATTTTTGTAGATCAAAAAGGTGTTGCAAAAGAAATTACGTTTTCTGGAGTTTTTGATTCAACCATAGCTCCTTTGTTAATGCAAAATTGTCTTGCAAAAGCGCATAGTAGCAATGTGATTACCATTCCATATAATTACGAACCACCAGCACTCGCCACAGGAGCCACGTCACAAAACATTATTCACACAGTAACATTATTTTTAACCCTACCCGCAACAACAGATGCTTCAAGCGGTGCTGATAATCACTGTATAGTATTCCCTGGTTGCACTATTACAAGCTTACAAATTACTGGTGATATGGGAACAGAGTCAGGTAGGTTACGTTTTACTGCCACAGCTAAAACTGGACACGTTGTAGAATTTGCTCAATCTGCTGTATCCCCATCAGCCTATGGAACAAGCTTTTACTCACTTGCTACATTTGCTGGTACAGGAGCAAAGACAATTGCTGGAGCTACAGACTGCGTTATACAAAGCTTTTCATTAAACATGGAAAACCCTTCAGAGTATGTCGGACAGCATGATGCCAATGGAAACCCAGAAGCCATCGTTAGAGCAACTCCAGAATTATTACTAAACTTAGATGCGACCGTAAAGTATGACAATAATAATACTGCTGATGCTCAAACAACCGCAGAATATGCTACTGCAATGAACTCAAAGACCACTGTTGGAACTGAGCTATATGCACATGCTAACGATATAACATCAGCTAGCGGATTTGGATTTGAGGCAGATTTTGGACAGATCACAAATGTAGCTTTTAACGAAGCCAATGCTATGATGATGGATGTTTCGGTAAAGTTCTTTGCATCTAGCACTAACAATGTCTTCCGAATTAGATTTTAATTAGCTATATTTAAACCATGGTTAAAACAAAACATGGCGAGTTTGACGTACGCCCTATAACCTTTGGTGAGCGTAGAGAGCTTCATCGCTTAGAGATGAAAGTGTATTGGGATGAATCTATAGATAGAGATGCTTATTTTGAGCTTATCACTTGGGTTATGAACAAAGCATTCGAAAACCCAGAAGCATCACTCAAAGAATTAGACGATGCTCAAATAGATGAAGTGCTTAATGATATTTACATTCATTACAAAGGTATCTCTAAAAAAAAGAACTCCAAGTAAGAATCTCTACCTGGTGTAATTTTTTTGGTTGGGGCACAAGCCTATTTCCCTACAAAGATGAGCCTTACGAAGCTCAAAGTCCGACATTAAATAAAGTTATCACATTCACAGAAGATGAGATTTGGAATGAATGTGAGCGTATTCTACTTGAAGACAAAGACAACAAATTCACTGTAGGGCAGAATCTTTATTACAATATTAACTTTTTCTGCAATCCTAAATTCTTTTTAGACCCAGAAATAGAACAGTATGTCATAGAATATTTTATGTCTACTAAATTTAACCTACCGATCGCGCAGACCTTAGATCAAGCTGATGCCAGGACTATTGACATCTTTCGCCTTATTAGTGAGGAGTTAACCGCTTGCGAAAAAAGAGCAAAGGAAAAACAAAATGGCAACACCTAAATTTGTAATAGAAGTCAGAACTAAAGGATTTGCAAAGCTCGAAGACCAATTCAAACGAGCGGATCAAGCTGCTAAGGGTTTCGATAATACTAATGGTAAATTAAGAGGCTCAACTTCTGGATTGCGCAGAGAAATAGGTGCTTTGCGTAACAATATCTTGCTATATACATTTGCTGTTGGCGCTGCTGCTAGAACGATGGGTACGTTTATTAAGTCTGCTTCTGACATGCAAGAGAACATGAGTAAGTTTAAAACTGTATTCGGTGATGCTTCTGATGATGCTTTAAATTTTGCTAAATCCTTATCTGATAGCTTCCAGCGTAGTGAGTCAGAGATCATTGCTCTTATGTCTTCCCTTCAGGATACTTTCGTTCCTCTAGGATTTTCAAGAGATGCTGCTAGAAAACTTTCACAAGCCCTAACGCAACTATCATTTGATGTTGGATCATTCAACAATGCTGCTAGTCCAGAAGTCGCGCATGCTTTTACTTCTGCTATTGTTGGTAACCATGAAGCCGTAAGAAGATTTGGTATTGTACTCACAGAAGCTCAACTAAAACAAGTTGCGTTACAAACTGGTATCATAGATAGTGCAAGAGAGCTGACAGCTCAGGAAAAAGTATTGGCTCGTGTTGCTATTATCTTTAATAGCACAGCAGATGCGCAGGGAGATTTGATACGCACTCAAGATGAGTTCGCAAATAGAGTGAGGGCTTTGCAATCAGAAATAGAAGACCTTAGAGTTGAGATTGGAGAAATATTGATTCCAGTGGCAGAATTAGGTCTTGAATTTTTAAAAGTAGAAAGAATAAAATCATATTCAGTAGCAATCGGTGGCGTAGCTGTTGCGTATGGATTAGCACGCACAGCAGCATTTTTATTTACAGCTTCCTTGGCTAGTGTGAGGATAGCATTAATTAAAAGTGGTATTGGTCTTGGTGTAGTGGCATTGGGTGAATTAGGCGCAAGGTTTTTAATGACTAAAGAAGATACTAACGAGGGAGAGAAAGCGCTATTAGATTATAAAACCACACTTGAAGATTTATCTAAATTATCAACAGATACAGACACACCTGGTGCGGTGGTAAAAATGGTCTTACAACAAAAAGGTGCAGCTATAAAAGCAGATAAAGATGTTATGGCTGAAATTCGTAAAAGAGAAAAAGAGCGTAAAGAATTAAGGGACAAGCGTTTTCAAGAACAGCAAGAAAGAGCTGATTTTATTAAGAAATTACAAGAAAGACAGCATGAAGCAGAAATGTTCAGGCAGGATGAACGCAGAGAGGCTATACTAAGAGCACAAGCTGAACTTAAACAATTAGCTGACGAAGAAGCAGAAAGAATAAGAAAGCTATCTGAACCATTTAAAGTTCTTTCTCAGACCCTGGCGCAAGCAATCTTGCAAACAGATAATCTTGGAGATGCATTCAAAAGGACGGCTCAAGTCATAGCAGCCCAGGTTGCTGCAATGGTAGTTGAGATTGCTATATTGCAGTTTCTTGGAGTTCCACAAGCTGGTGGTGGTGGTGGGGGTCTATTTTCCAGGTTATTTGTAGGTCACAAAGGCGGTAGTATATCAAACAAGGGTGTTCAAGCGTTTAATACTGGTGGAATGGTTCAAGGCAAGGATAATGTGCCTATACTAGCTCAGGCTGGTGAGTATATCATTAAAAGAGATTCAGCGCAATCAATAGGTCTTGACACCTTAAATAAAATTAATGAAACTGGTCAAGCTGGATCTGTGAATATTCATTTTAATGCACCTGTAACTAATGCTGATTTTATACGGGATGTGGTTGTTCCTGAAATTCAAAAAGCAGTAGATGGTAATCTTGCATGAGTTTAACATTAAGTTCTGCATATAGTTCTGATCTTAAAAAAACTGCAATTTCTGAAAATTGGCTGGTTCAGTTATACTACGGTGATGAAACCAACTTCACTGGATTAGCCTTTGAGGATTCTACGGTCAGTAGCGTTGTCTATCGTGGCGCTATTTTAAATAAACCGACAGTTCGAACTTCAATCAACTTAAAACAATCCAAAGCTCAGACTGCTAACATCACAATAGAGGTCGCTAACTTTAATTTTGATGGTAATAACTTTAGCGAACAGTTGGTTTATGGAAGTAATAATTATTTAAATAGAACAGTTAAAGTTTACTCCCAATTAGAAGGAGATTCGACACTATCTAACTGTAGCCAGATATACCAAGGTCGATTAGTCTCTGTAGCACATAATCATTCTACAATCACATTAGAAGTCGAAGAGAAAAGACCTTGGGATTATATAAGTTTTCCACAAGACAAACCAAGCCAGCGTAATGTTTATATTCCTGTTGTATATGGTGATTACTCAGGAAATACTATTGGCGATGAAGTTAGAAGTATGAATAAAGACGTTTTTCCAGCTCCTGTTTTAAGGTTAGGTGACTCTGATATTCTAACCTTAATGCCAGACTCATCTTCTGGCATTTTACCACATTATTACGAAGAAAGCCTTGATGCGTTTATACCTTTAGAGACCGCAGAATATACATCAGCAACGCAAAATAGTGCTAAGTACGATTCTGGTGCAAATATTGCATTAATTAAAAAAACACTGGAGAGGTCTTTTAAGACAGACCCAATTTCAGTTGGTGATACCGATGAAGCAGTATCAAACACCTCTGACAATATCTTACTATATAGTCATAGTAGTTTTGTAGAACTGTTAAACCAAAGGACAACATCAGATACTGCTGGGTCATCTAGCAGTAAAACAGTTGAATATAATTTCCCTGTTATTACTGGCAAAATAACAGCTTTAAGTGCAATAATTGATGCTGATATTACAATAGTGACAAATAGCACTAGTGGTAATTACCTTTCAAAAGTTTTTCTAAAGCATGGTGGTGGTATAATACAACTTACAGACTTAAACAATAATAACTCTGGCACAGGAACATTTGATCTTGGCTCACAGACTTTAGATATTTTATCAACTGTATACACAAATAACGATAATCAATTATTAACTCCTTTTGGGGTACAGGGATCTATAACTTTAAGTTCTGGAATATCAGCAAATCTAACTACCGATCATCTTATAAATAAATTTCAATTATTTATGAAAGTCAAAAACAACTTTGATGATCCAGAGCGACTTGCCACAGAGCAAGAATTAAAAAAAATTGATTATCTATACTTTGGACATGATGGTCGTAACAATGATTTTACTGGAGGATCTGGATTAGCGGATACAGGACTTGAGATCCATAGAAGTCTACTTGCAAGATTTACAGGAGTAGACCAGACTCCAGTCAATTATTCTAGTGGGCTAAATATAGAAAGCGCTAGGGTCACAACAGCCTGGAAAGGCAGGCTATATCATCTGGAGCCAGTAAGCTTAAAAGATGTATTAGAGAGACTCCAATATGAGTTTGGGTTTATATTTAAGTTTAGAGCAGATGGATCAACGTCATACTGGTATGTAAAAGATTCTTATTCTAGCGGTGACGTGTCAGTTACGTTGAACACAGATGACATAAATAATATAAATGTGCAAAACACACCATTTACAGAATTACAAACAAAGCTTGAAATAAATTATATAAAACACCCAGCTAAGTCTAGTGAGTACACTGTATCGCAAACCTCAGAAGATACAAGTGGCTCTAGCGCCAGGACTAAATATAGTATAGGCGCTAAAGAAAATATTAGCAGTATTAACCTGGACTATAACGTCAATAAGCCAGGTAGCACTGAACTTAGCACTGGTAATCCTAATGATGGTTTTGCTGATTATTATTTTAACATATTTGGTGATGTTAAAAAAGTTGTGCAATGCGATATAGTCAACAGAGAAAAGGCATACATTTTAGAAACTGGTGATATATTGCAATTTGGAACAATGCCTTTTAATCCATTTGGAAGTAACTGGAATGGGTATTATATGGTAACAAGTTTAGTAAGACATCCAGATAAAGTAACTATTATATGTAGAGAAGTAGGGTAAAAACATGGCACATTTCATATATCCAAACGCAAACTTATACGATACAGAACCAGTAGGTGGCGAGCAAACAGGAGGCACAAATGACTTTGCTGCGAACGCTGACGTTACAAATGAAGCTAGGTTAACCGATGTTTCAACGGCAACTGCGGCTGGGTTCCCCGCAAATTTTGATACAGTAAGATTTGATTTAGGCTCTACTGGAAACAGTTTTGATTCTATAGCAATAAACGCCAATGCTTCAGATACTGATGATGTTAATTTTTACAATAGTAGTAGTGCTACCTCTGGAGTGTTTGCGAATTTTATTTCAGGATCGGGTTTTAGTGCTACATTCACTCAGGGTTGGAATGTAAGGACAGATATGTCATCAGCAGTACAATATGTCTTTATGCGTGGGGGTGGAGAGCTAAATATATTTACAGAGGTAATCTTAGGGACTAAACTTAATCTTACTAATGTTACACTTTCAGGAAACGAAGGTAAAAACTTTGGCAATGATATCACTACTAGCTTTGGTGGTATAGAGTTCTCAAATTTGAGACACGATGCAAAGCGTTTTTATAATTTTGATTTAAGCTTTATAAGTGAATCGTACAAAACAAGCCTAGAATCCATGCGAGACGCAGTGCGAGGATCACATTATAAATTTTTATATTATGATGGTAGCACCTATCACTATGTGCGCATGAGCAAGAACTCTTTACAATTTAAAGAGGTTGCTTTTGGTGTTTACGATACTAAAATTAGCCTGGTTGAGCAGTTAAGCTAAGAATCTTTCCCTCAATACTATGGACAGCTTTTGTCTTATCCTGGATATTCCAATCGGCGTAAGCGTCCTGCGTTACCTGAACATTAGAATGCCCCAGGTGTTCTTTAACCGCATAGATATTTGCAGTTTCTCTAAGCATCATTGTAGCGGAAGTATCGCGTAAATCGTGAGTGGTAAACTTAAACCCAGCTATCTTACTGGCTACATCTATACGATTGCGGATGCTTTTTTGCGAAGCTGGTATCGGATAGATGTCAGCCTCTGGATGTACTGTCTTATAGTAATCATTTATATTCTGAATAAGCTTTAGATGGTTACCCTCAAATGGAATCTCCAATCTTACGTCTGTTGATTTCTTATGACCTTTATTCTTTATCTTAGCCATGCCCTTATGGATATAGATTTGATCCCAGGTAAAATCTGGTCTACACAACTCACTAATTCTACAGCCTGTTAATATATACAACTGCATAATGTACTTTGTTATTTGGCAGATATTGGGGTGACTAAATATTGTATGCAATTGATCTTCAGACAATGGGTTTTTGCTAGATTTTTGTAGCTTTGGTAACTTAATCTTTTTAAAAGAAGTTTCTCCAGGATAGTTTTCGTGTAGCCAGTTACCAATACGGTTTATATACGTCATATCTACGCGACAGCTATTACGCTTCTCTGGGTTAAAATACCTTTTGTTTACTTCTATCTTTGTCAAGTCTTTAAATAGGTAGGTCTTGCCAAAGTCATTCAGTAGTTTTTTCATCAATCCCTGGTAACGTACAATAGTTCTGTATGCATATCTTTCGTAAGGCATACACTCGTGTTCAAATAGTTTAAATGCTTTGTGTAATGTAAGTTCTTTCATCATATCTCCTTATGTGTTAAAGAAACTATTACAAAAAAAGTATTTGCACAAACTATTTTTTGATGTAAGTTCAGGCATGGGAAGACCAAGAATAAATACACCAATCGTAGCGCAAAACAAAATTAAAGATGTGCTGCAAAGACCAAATGTAAAGCGGAGTTTACTTTGGCTTTCTAAAGAATCTGGTATCAATCATACATTGCTATATCAGATTGTCAATGGAGATAGACGGTTGCAAGAACATCAAGCCGATAAAATCTTGCACACCTTTCACAAATTTAACGTAGAAGTGAGTTACGATGACTTATTCACCACATACCACGAAGACACTGAAATTTACGACTACTGATCGTTTTTCTAAGAAAGATGTTCTCAAAACGGTTGAGTCACTAGGAGCCTCTCTCCTTTGGACTAATAGTGGCTCAACCACTCTTCTTGGTGAAGTTACCACCGATACCAATTTACACAGAGTAAATGTTGTCCAGGAGCTGTGTAGAAAACTGGACACGCTAAACATACCGTATGAGTTTAGCTGATGAAGTCATTTTTATGGTATCTCAAAACTTACATGTTAGAAATTTTTATGATTGTAATGCTGATAATGGTTTTAATTAACAACTGGAGTATAATATGGCAGTAAATAAAAACACAGGCACCATGAAGAGTGTATCTTTTGGTGCGGAGAAACTCGAAGGTCTTGAAGTGGTTTGGTCGCATTTGGCAAAACCAGACATGGAGTATAAATCAGGACACAGCGTAACCGTTAAGGTTAATAAAGCCTTAAAGGAATACATAAAGCAAGTCCAGGCGCAAAGTGGAGTCGACAAAATCAATGGCATGAAAACAACTGATGATGGTGATGAATTAGCGAAATTTGGAACTAAAATATTTTCAAACGATGGCGTAGAGCGATTTCCAAATATTTACGATAAGAATGGTCAAAAAACTGGAGATGTTCCTTTTGGTGGAGATCAGGTAAATCTAATCGTAAGACCAAAAGTTTGGGATATGAACAATCAGCAATCTGTTAGTATTTACTTAAAAGAGGTCATGGTTGTAGAATCTTCTGGTAGTGGGGGTGTAACATTCCAAAAACCCAAACCCCAGCAAGAAGGGATGAGTTTTGATAAGTCAGAAAAAAACAATAAAGATGATGACGAAGATCTACCGTTCTAAATTAGAAGGTAGGTCTAAGAAATACATACAAAAACTTCAGCAACAATGGGACGACATGACAATCAACAGTAAACGCAAAGGTAGTGCTTATGAAAATGAGCTAGTTAAAAGACTTCAAGAGTCTGGATTTAAGAACGTCAAGAGGAGTTGGGGTTCTGATGGTCGCAGTCTTGGAGAAGCATCAGATGTCGACATTGTTGCTGATGACATTAAAATACAGGCTAAACGACGTAAGTCAATTCCCCAGTGGTTGTCTTTGGGTAACTGCGACGTGGTTATGTTTAGAGAAGATAGGGGTTTGACGTTTGTCTGTATGACATATGACGATTGGGTATGTTTGAAAAATGTCCATTAAAAGAAAATCAGGTGTGTGCATTTGCTGGATACGACAAGCAAAAAAGATTGCGATGCGGTTTTGCCACATTACCCAATTTAGTTTCGGATTTAAAGGTATGTGGTTTGAAACTAAAAAAGGCAAGGAAAAAGTGATTCGGTTGGCAAATTGATGAAAGGCTTTCTTGCCTATATTTTAGAATCGTTGCGGGAGACTCTCTCCTTGTGTTATCAAAAGCTGACCAATCACTCCCGCAGCGAATCTCAAAATGTCGAAGAAGATGACGATGAAGAAAGATTCCTGGGTATATAATCTTTCGTATTATCGATGGTATTTTGTTTATCTTTGGCGATATATAAAAAGCTTCGGTAGTGAATCTCAGGTCATTCAGGTAGATTGGTTCCTGAAGCTAAACAAACATAAATTTTTAAGAAGTATTTGGAGAAAATTACATGGTCTTTAAAAAAGTAGAAGATAAAATGAAAGCGTTATATCCTCAAATGATCAAACGATTTACTGAGATACAGCGCGAACAATATGAATTATTTTTAAGAAAACAACACGACTATGGATCAAATAATATATCTTTGGGTGGTAACTTAGATTTAAAAGAAGATCGTAAGCTTAGTCTCCAGGCGCTTAGTATACGCATGAATGACAAAGCAAATCGTTTGATTACAATTTTATTTAGAAACAAAGGCTATAATGCGGTAAAGTCTGAAACTTATCTCGATGCGTTTAAAGATACGTCTGTATATGGTATTATAGCGCAACTCGTGGATGAAGGTAAATGGGGCAAGTAGATAAAGACACGTATTACATGATACGCCAGGTATATAAAAATTTAATTAAGAAAAAAACCAATAGAGGAGAGGATGTGATGCCACTGAGAAAAAGGCTATTGCATTTAAGCATTGCGTATGGCAAAAATAAAAGCACACACAAGATATAAGAACACCGATGGCAAAGTAGTACCTGGTGTTACTACGATACTGGGTAATCTAGGTTGGAACAAGAACATTCTGGTCGCCTGGGCAAAGCGCACAGCTCTAGCGGGGGACGATCCTACGAAGGTGATGGAACATGCTGGTGCGATAGGATCTTTAGCGCATTATTTATGCGAATGTCACATCAAAGGCGAAGAACCAGATACCAGCGATTATACATCAGAGCAGATTGAGAAGGCTGAGAATGCGTTCCTGGGATACTTGGAATGGGAGAAGATGGTCAAGCCTGAGTATGCTGCGATTGAGATGAAGATGGTCTCAGAAGAGTTTCAGGTGGGTGGCACTTGTGACTTTGTTGCCAGAATCAATGGCGCGCTGGTAATTGGTGATTTTAAAACGAGCAAGGCAGTCTATGATGAGCATATTGCGCAGTTGTCTGCTTATCGCAAGATGTATCTGGAATTACAACCTAAAGCTAAAATAAAATCTGGCATGATACTGAAGCTAGATAAAGAGACAGGTGCATTCTCGCACCACTTTATAAGTAAAGGTCAAATGGAATGGGGATGGAAAGTGTTTAGGTCTTGCCTGGAATTACATAAATTAAATAAGGAGAGAGTGTAAAAATGCCTAAAAATTTAAGGTCAGTTAGAAAGCAAAGGTATATCACATTAGATGAACAGCTAAAGAATTGGCGCACTGACAATGCGTACCATGATGTTTTAAAATTTCAAATGATATATAGAAATAAGAGCGCTCATATTACTCAAGAAACGCATGATTTAAAGATTCAATCAATTATGAAGGTACATAATGACTTTCCAAAGGTTCGATTTTATGATTTTCATAACTCAGCAAAAGAGTTTGGAGTGCAAAACCATTATTTTGATGCAGAGGATTATGAGAGCGACTGTGGTATTCCTGACGGGTATTTGTTCTCAAGTAAATATGGGATATTTATAATAGAGATAGAGAATACATCAAGAATCACCGAAGAAAGATTAAGTCGTTATTCCTGGTGGTGGACTAAGTTTGATAATATAAAATATACACCTATCCATCTAATGGAGTTTAATAGGTTTGGAGTTTATCAGAGAGATCTTTTTGGTGAAACTCACTATGAAGAACCAGCAGATAAACTTTTGAAAATGGCGTGTGAGTATGCCCAATAAAGCTGCAAAACAACGCAAACGGGAACGTAGGCTCAAGACCTTAGCGATAAAGAAAAACAAAGCACAGAAAAGAAGAGAGCGCAAGGAGAGGCGCGATGCTAGAGATATTTGAGCGACATGTTAAAAATATACGATCCAGCGGTACTGACCAGTACAAAGGACTCTGTCCCTTCCACGATGACACCAAGCCAAGCTTTACGTTTAGCGCTGATGGTCTGTTTTTCTGCCATGGGTGTGGTATTAAAGGTAATTCCTATCAATTTGCTAAGTTGGTCGGAGAAAGTACGTCTAATTTGCCGTATATCGAGAGAAAGCCTAAGAAGGTATACCAATGGTCGCCTCCAGGAGAACTGGGCGTAGAGCATGCAAATATCGTCTCAGAATCGATTGATAGGCTTTTGCTCAATTATGACGCTATTGTTGGGGATTTACCCTGGAATAAGCACATCGTGACCGCCCTGAGCGTTGGTTGGGACGATGGTTTTGTGTTTCCTTACCTAAATTCCAAAGGAAAACTGGTCAATATCAAATGGCACAAGAAAAGACAAGTGCGCGGTCATGCGCAGACGTTTATTTTTCCATTTTGGCATATGATTCACAAATACACACGCGAAAAGCCACTGTTGATATCTGAGGGGGAAAAGGATTGTATTTCCTTGATCAGCAGTGGCAAACAAGCGATATCGTTTAATAATGGTGCGAGTACGCGTGTGCCGAAGCCTTTGATGGATATTATACAGAATAGGTTTGACGATATTTTGCTGTACTACGATGATGATGAGGCAGGGCGCAAAGCAACCGATAATTTTTTGTTGAGCTATGGGCAAAGTTAAAAAAGGATCTACAGATTTGAATGGCATGGATGTCACTGAGTTTTTGGCAAACGGTGGTGTCATCAAAGATGAACCAGAGAGTTCTACGAAAATACTGCGCGGTCTGGACATCTGGAACGCAGAATATTCTCCTGTGGAGTGGGCGATCAAGGATATGATACCGATGTCCAAAAAAACGGTAGCGGTAGGTGACTTTGAGGCTGGTAAGAGTTATTTGTATCTGGGAGCCGCCCTGAGCCTGGCTGCTGGTAAAAGTGGGTACTTGGGCTTTGAGATACCCAAACAGCGCAAAGTATTGTATGTGGATCTGGAAAACGGTGAGGATGAGACCATTCGCAGAATTAACAAGCTGACGATTGGTCACGATATTGATAAGACTCAGTGTGCGGATACGCTGTCTTTGGTCACAAAGCCTGGAGATTTTGAAGAAGTGTTTCCGATGATTACCACTGAAGTGGAGGCGTTTAAGCCTGACGTAATCATTATAGACAACTTGTACCAGCTCTCTGGCAGTAGTAATATAGCGGATGCGGACAAGATCAAGCCCTTATTGGCTAAAATAGAGGGGTTGCGTAGCAAAAGAGA
>CERF01005399.1_pt1 | contig 12602 bp, 9 predicted proteins | sample 530961 | NCBI WGS metagenome assembly CERF01 (sample SAMEA2621151, study PRJEB7988) | marine metagenome | isolation source: saline water (ENVO:00002010), including
GCCTTGTGCTTGTGGGGGTGGCATCTGAGGACGGCGTTGCATGCCAGCACCTAAGCCAGCAATACCTGTAGGACGCGGTTTAGCCTGTGCCATACGCCTCATGTTACCTTGCTGCATACGTTGCTTTTGGTCTAATGTGCCTTTGGTGCGACTTGTTAAATCTCTAAGAGTACCACCCATTTCCTGTTTTGTTAGGGCTAAAGCCTCTTGTTCACGTTGTTGAGCTATGGTTCCGGGCTGCTGCTGCATTTTCATCTGCATGTCTTGAGCAGCGGCTTTCTTTTCAGACGTAAGTTTCTGCAGTGCCAGCAAATCAAGCAACTCTTTGTTTGCCCCATACCGCTTCTGTAACTGTTGTGGGTTGCCTCTATAGGCATCCATGCGCTGTTCTATTTGGGAGTCAAGTCCACCAGTTTCCATTATGCAGTCTCCTCGGGTCTTGATGGGGGTCTAGGTGACGTATCAGGTGCTAAACTAGACCCACTATCGCCAAATATCTTGTTATACAATGTACTTATACCACCCGTACCAGATAATATTTCGGATAATGCACTTGGCTCGGCATAGGAATAAGACTGTGCGGCTAATGGTAAGCCCTGCAATAAAGATTGCATGTACTGCACTTGTTTGTAAGGAAAGTCTCGCTCTTCTTCAAATTGAGCCAAATCTGCCAATATACCTTCCGACTCAATATCTCTCTGTATTTGTCCAGCGTCTGCTAATGAACCTATACCCTCCGCGCCATAAAGATTAATTTTATCTTGTGCGGTCATGCCAAGGTCTTGCTCTCTATTAAACTGATCAAGAGCATCACGGTATGCCTGTGCGTACCCCTGACCCGTTATATTTGCTAGATTTGCCTGTAACGCACGTTGGTTTTCAGCATCTATTACAGCTTGACGCCCCCCACCAAAAGCACCTGCTTGGGTTAGACGTGACGCATTAGCCAGACGATCTATTTCTGATTGTCTACGAGCTTCATCTATCTGTGGTTGCAGAGCTTGCATAATGTAAGGGTTCATATAGCTCTGTTGTTCTTCAGCCGTTAAGTCTGCAAACACTTTTGGCTTATAACCCTCTATGCCCATGTCATCAGTAGGCAAAGTTAAACTAGCTAAACCCTCAAACGCTTTTGTCTGTAAGTCAGATTCCCCTGCTGTAAGTGGACCCATATAGGCTTCGTATGGTGCATCACCTAATGCTGCGCCTCTGCCAAGCATTTCAGTAACGTAGGGGCCAACATAAGAAGAAAGCGCTGATTCAGTGCCAGTTTGTTGCCCTACAATATCGTTATTTGTTGTGCCAGTGAATATGTCTGTTTGATCTTCTGCCATGAATCACCTTTATACAGGTAAGAATTTTTTAGGGTCTATTTCTTTACCCTGTTTTTCATTTCCAGTACGAGCTTTACGCACTCTATCTAACATTTTATCTAATACTTTTGCACCAGCATCGGAATTACCATTACCTAAATGGCTAACCACATCTGCAGGTATTACATATTCACCATCACTAAGTCGTGCTTCTTGCGTTCCATCTATATTAGCACGCACTTCGTCAGCCATACCATCTGTTTCACCTGTTAGATATCGACCTTTTTCTAATTCAGCTATACCACCTTTAGCCATTGTGGTTACGGGCTTGCGTTCTTGACGTGCAGGGTTTGCTTCGTTTAACGCTGCCAATCCTTCAGCTGACATAGGTTCCGCTGGTGTTATGTCTTCTGTTGGCACAAACTGTGTTTGTGTAAAATATCTCTGCCCACCACTTCCGGGCCGTCTGTTAGGGTCATATGTTCTAGGCACACGTTCACGTTGTATTGTGTAATCTGGAATGCTACCTTGATAACCTGTTTGAGGTATCTGCGCCTGCCCCAAACCTGTTTGGTTTAACAGCAAACTACCCCCAAGGCCAATTAGGGTGTTAGTTTGTTTGTCATCGGTGCCAAAAATACCGGATAATGTTTCGTCTAGCCAACTCATTCTAACTCTCCAAGTATTCTTAGTAACATATCATTGTTATCCTCTACCTGTCCACCCCGCGAAAACCTACTAACCCGTCCTAATGGTGGGCGTGATATGTTAGCGGGTATACCAAATGCGGCTCTAGGATCACCATATGGCCCGACAAATTTACCAGCTTGTTGCTGATCTCTAAATATAGTTTGAAAATCATAGGGTGTAATATCTGCTAACTCTTGTGGTGTTTTTACATCAACACGTGTACCTCTTGCATCTCTTGCGCCAGCTAACAACTCTGCTAAATCAGCCACGTTTTGCTGCTGTGTCTGTGTTTGTACTTCAGTATTTATATCTGTAGCTAAATCAGTAATTAAGTCTTGTGTGGTTTGAGTGTCTTGTTCTTGCTGCGCAAAAAGCCCTGTAGCAGGTGTAAATACAGATGTGTCTGCAAGGGTTGTATCTTCGCCCGTAAGCGTTTGTTGTAATAAATCTACATCTAATTCGTCAACTGTACCGTCACCAGTGACATCATATTCTAATACTAATTCATCACTAACATTTTGTTGTGCCACTAAATCAATTACAAAATCTACGTCAGTTTGTGTAACTTCACGTGCAGGCTTGCCGATAAGTTCGGCTATAGCGTTAATATCTGCACCAAGTGTAGTTTCTAAATCACCTACCGTTGTACCTAACGTACCTACCGTTGTACCTAGATCACCTACCGTTGTACTTAGATCACCTACCGTTGTACCTAACGTGTCTACCGTTGTGCCTAGATCACCTACCGTTGTGCCTAATGTGTCTACTGTTGTGTCTAAATCACCTACGGCTGTGCCTAATGTATCTATATCTGCAGCAAGACCGCCTATTTCTCCGAACAGACCTGTGCTTTCTTGGTCTACAGTGCCATCTTCATTGAGCGTTTCTTTTTGTCCAACCGTATTGTCTACAATAGTTTGAACTTCGTCAGAACTTAAGTTTTCTAACTTTCCAAGTTCGGTGGTAAGAATATTTGTAACATCAGTTTCGCTTAAATCGTTTAACCCTGCAAAAGCTTCAGTAACTGCGTTTTGTAAATCAGTTGTAGTTGGAACTTCAGGTAAACTTGAAATAGCTGTGGCTAGAGCGTTAGTAACATCTGTATTAGTTGCTAAATTACTAACTATATTGTTTACAGTGTCTTTAACATCTTCAAGGCTTATATTTTCTAAACCACCTACTGCTTCAGCTAAAGAGTTTTCTACGCTGGCGTATAAACCTGTAGCTTCTTTAGACTCATCTATATCTGTTGTATTAGGATCGTCTTCTACAGCAGGAGACCCGATTACCTGATTTACAATATTAAGCGTAGCGGTGGGCGCATATTGTCTTAACTCTTCTAAAGCAGCGGCTTCGTCACGCTGTCCAGTAAATCTATCTACATCTTCTTGTAGTACGTCTACTAACCCAAGAGCTTCATAAGCTGCACGTATTTCGGCTGTGGTAACTTGGCGTGGGTCTACATAATCAGCTACCCCTGCTTCCTGCGTTTCTTGATCGAACTGACCAGTAAACAACGCTACTTCTTCGTCTGTAGGTGTAAACCCTGCCGCAGCAAACGCTGCACGTATTTCTGCGTCTGTGGCTAGACGTGGGTCTACGTAATCCCCTATTGCCGTTTCTTGTGCTGTTTGCTCTAACTGACCGACGAATCTTTCTATCTCAGCTTCTGTAGGAGTGTACCCTGCAGCAGCAAATGCAGCTTCTACTTCTGTTTTTGTAGTTTGAAGTGGGTCTATATAATCAGAAATTTTAAGCTCTTGGTCTGCTTGGTTTAGTTGACCAACAAAACTGTCTATTTCTTCGTCTGTAGCCGTAAACCCTGCGGCATCAAACGCGGCGACTACTTCATCTCTCGTAGTTTGAAGTGGATCAATAAATTCTCCAACCGCTGTCTCTTGCCTTGTTTGATCTAATTGCCCTACAAACTGTTGAACCTGCTCGTCTGTAGGCGTAAACCCTGCTGCTTCGAATGCTGCACGTACCTCTGCTTCTGTGGTTTGCCGTGGGTCTACATACGTTGCTATATTGTCTCTTACATATGATTCAAACGGTTTTCTTGTGCGTCGTGGGCCTCTTACGGTGTCATCTGTATTTTGCCCCACATAGCTTTCAATTTCTTCTTCTGAAGGTTCGTATCCCAAATCACTAAAAAATTGTCTGGCTTCTGCCTCTGTAATTTGACGTGGGTCTATGTATGAACTTATGGCTTCTTTACGTGCATCTGTTAAAGTTAAGCCATCAAGAAAATTATTTACTTGAGCATCAGTAGGATCGTAATTGTTTTCTTCAAAGAAGCTTACTATCTCACCTTTAGCAGCTTCAACATCCTCAGCAAATGTAGTGAGAGATGTTTCATTAGCGGATTGCCCTACATATTGGGCCTTCTCTTCATCTGTTAAAGTTATACCTGCAGCGGTTGCAGCGGTGTCTACCTCTTCTTCGGTTACATAGTTGTCGCCTACAAACTGTTCTATTTCTGCTTTAGTGTCAGCCTCACTCCGTTCACCTACGTAACTAGCTATGGTGTCTGCATCTGCTGTAAAGTCAGGATTTGCTTCTGCTATAATTTGCCCAACTTCATCGGTGGTTACAATAAACTCGTCATAGGATGTGTTAAGCATAGTATTTAAACGGTCAACATCGGTAAGACCTAGATTGACCAATGCATCTCTAGCAACAGTTGGGTCTGCACTATTAAGAGCGTTTCGCACGTCTTCGTTGCCTTGAATTAGGCTGTCTATCAAGAAGTCTCCTGTGTATATACCACCAGCAGTACCGCCACCAATTAGTGTACCTAATATACCAGCCTCAACAATATCACCCGCTACATCATAGTTAGGGTCTATCTGCACAAGAGAACTAGCTAGGTGTGCTGAAGTAAAACCCTCTTCAAACCCTTCAGTTACGCCCTCTTTAAATGTTACTTCTAAGCCATCAATCGCTCTGTTTGTTATTTCAGAGTTTTTAGGGTTAAAAATAGATTTAGCTAATGCAGCGCCACCCAAACCAGAAGCTACTGTAGTTAAGACTGCTGCTACCGTCCCATTTTTTATGGCTAATTCGGAAGCATAAGCATCTGCATCTTCTTCAGTAAAACCTTGATTTATAGCTACGGCGTATGCTTGGTCATAGGCACCATCTACAGTAGCAAAATATGCCTCGCCAATATCTGCTGCTACAGCGCCACCTACACCTGCGGTGTTTTCTATGGTGCTGATAAGGTTATCCCCCATGTCTGTTATATCGGCTTTTTTAGCGCCTCGTAAAAATACAGAAGTTCCAAATTTAGCAGCAGCGCCAAAACCCAAAGTAAAAAACTCTTGAATAATTTCACCGCCGATATTCTCCGCAACCCATTGCACAGGGGCATCTTGTATATTTGTAAATATAGCTTCTGTTTTGAGAAGTCCTTTTTGGGCATTGGTTAATTCTTGGCCCGGATTGTCTGCCTCCCATTCAGCAATCAAATTGTTATACCGCTGCGCATTCTCCTCGCCTTGAGCTAACCATTGATCTGATTTTGCTGAATTTGAAAAGCTAAGTAAGTCTTGAGACATTTCTTTTGTAAACTCAGAAGCGCCCTCTGCACCCCCATAGTCTAGTGCTACAGAAACAACGTTAGCCACTTCCCCAAAAGCACCAGTAACAACGCTTGCAACGTTGCTAAACATCTCTTCAAACTCTTTAAATCTTTCTTCACCACCTGCGGCTGGCACATACCCAAACATATTCGCTAGTTTTGTTAAATTTTGGTATACATTTCCTCCTACCTGTGCATCAAATGCTGCCCCGTCTTCTTTATTCATAGACATTATAAGGGGTGTATGAGCGTCTTTTTCTGCTCTTATTCTCTGTAAATCCGCAAAAGTATAAGTTATATTTTCTGTTTCTATAACTGGAACATTAAGCCCAAGACTGCTAATAACATCTTCTCGCATTGCAATAGAAGTGCCACTATCTGCACTTTCGTAACCAAATCTAGCAATGCCTTCAAATTCGTTACCTAAATTTTCTACAAATTGTTCAGCGCTAATATTACTGTCAAACAAACCACGTTGTTCAATTAAATAAGAACCGATTTTCTCCTGAGTTTCCTCATTATACGTGTCATCCAAATTAACAACACCAGCATCTACAAGCCCTTGAAGTGTCCTGCCAACAACTTGATATTTGCCAGCAGGAGTTGAAATAACACCAGTGCCATCATCACGAAGAAACCCACGATCTTCATTAACATCTTGCGAGTATGCAGCATAAGTACCCGGACCACGTGCTTTCTGAAACTCTAAAACCTCCTCGACTGTCATATCCGTAAGTGTAACCCCAAAGTTACTTTCTTGGTTGCCTAGCAAGCGATCATAACCACCTGCATCAGACGTACCCTCAACTTCAGAAACACGTTGTTTAACGTTATCCATCAGGGCTTCTCTTAACCCTGCGCCAAGATCATCAACTGCAGTAATGTCGTAGCCAAGTTTTATTAAATCTGCTATTCTACTGTATGTATCTGTTAAGCTATCCCTATTCATATTTATAACAGCAAATGCGGGCTGACCCTCTTCCCTCATTAAACGATTAATTGTTTGCTGTGTCGATGTTGCGGTATTGTCTGCTATTGTTTTGTCTGTCCACCGTAGTTTAAACTTACCATCTTGGTCTCTTACAGGCATTGTCACGGCGTTCCCAGCAGCTATGTCACTAAGAGTTACCCCCTCATCAAATATATAGTTATCTGGGTCTATAATTGCGTTATTTATATCTGGGTTAATTGCAGATGCCCTAGTCTCAATCTCCCGTAATATATTATCCCCAATCCTAATAAGATCATCAGGGCCAGTTAAAGAAGCAAAATTTGGTACTTCTTCCTCTAAATATTCTATGGCAGCGGCAATTTGTTCTGGATTTAAAAATCTATAATCAACACCATTAGCGTTAAGTGTTTGTTCTAATACATTACTATGCGTATCTCGTAACGCTCTTTTTAAGTCGGTATCTAATGCCAAACCTTGGTTTCTAAAATAATGTTCGTAAACTTCGTCTTCACTATCCAACCCGTGTATTGCCGCATAAACCGCTTTATCAAATTTTGGACCTGCTTGGTCCGTAATAGCGTTTGTTAAAGCTAAGGCTGTGGCAACAGTTTCATTATGCACCTCTTCTACACTTGGAAACTCGTCACCTAAATCATCTATGTCAGTCAACATACTTTTTAAGGCTGTGTCATAGGCACTAGTAAGCCCGGGTAGTGTGGGCGCTATTTCGTTATACGTGCTTAAAAACTCTGCCTTGGCATCGGCGTTATCATTGCTATAAGTTGTAAAAGCTGTGCCTGCTGCATTAACTGCGTCAAGATTTGTTTGATTTTTGTTTGCATTATAGGTATCTACTGCTTCTGTATATAATTGGTACAGCCGATCTTCTTCATTATATATAGCTGTGTACCCATTAGCAGCATTAGTAGCATTGGTTCGCGCAGCTTGTAGGGTTTCAAAAGCCTCTGTTGCCCTACCTTTATTACCAAACAACGTATCTAACTTATCGTTTAGAGCCAAACCTTCAGAAGAATCTATAAAATCTCGTATTTGAGTGTCTGCCTGTGTTTTAAGATTTGCAAAAAACGCGTCAGTTGGCTCTAAACCACCCTCAATAGCAGCGTTTAAACTAGAGTTTAGGCCTTCTCCGATAACACGCACCATGTCATCACCAAAAGTGTCTCCCAAACTTTTTTGTAAATCAGATAAGATTTCTATGTTGTTGGTATACCCACTAACTAAGTTTCGTAGGGCATCTTCTGTTATATTTCCACCTTGAACGGCAGCAACTATACCCGCAGTGGCGCTATCTCTTATTCCTGCGCCTAAATTAGTCCAAGCACCATCTTCGCCAATGGTATTAATTAAAGTGTCATCTATAGCGCCTAATGTGTAACCTATTCCCGAAGCAAGGTTACCTGTTAAAAACGCGTTAGATGCAGCCTCAAAATTAAAACTACCATCAGCAGGATTAAACGAATGTATTAAAGTAGTAGAAAATTGCTCCGTGCCACCAATAATTGCAGTAGATAGAGGAGAGGAAGCAACCGCTTCACCAAAATTTTGAGTTAACGCTGTGCTGGCTTGGTTACTAACTACCTCTCCAACTTTACCACCTGCATACGTTAAAGCCATGCTTGTAATTATATCTTCTGCAGAGCCGCCTCTGTACGCGGTAGAAGCACCTTGATTAAGCGCTAAAGCTAGTGGCCCTCCAAACCCTGTCACTAGTAATGCTGCTGTACCAACTGTACCAAACGGGTCTTCTACAATAGCTGCGGCTATATCTTCTGCTGTAGCGTTAAAGTCTAATTCTAACGCTTCGCCTTCGTCGAACGGATTCAAATCAATAGTGTCATAATTACGAGTGGCATAGTACACTTCATGCTCAAGACCACCAAGTATATCTATATCACTAAAATCTATGTTGCCGCACATCTATCTACCCTCTTGGACGTTTACGGTAACAAATAACAAACCTGTGTCTTTAACTTTTCGTATCTCCATAGGATATCGTCTACCAATAATTGGTGCGACAGGCATTAAATTTTCATTTTCAGCCGTAAATTTTAACACAGCTACCTTTCTTTGTTTTATTTTAGCTAAATAATCTAACATGTTTTTTAACATATTTTTGGGGGTATCTGCATTATACATTACTACAAAAGCTACAAGCATGCCTTTTTTATTTTTTCTAACAGGTATAGTTATAAAAACAGTATTTCCAAACTGATCTATTACTGCGTTTTTATTGTCACTTAATATAGAAGCTGTTTGTAATTGCGCCCCCATACTTTGATTAGGATTACCCATACTCTCAATGCCCTTAGCAATGACAGTGGGTATGTCCATCTGTCCCATTATGTGACCTCAAGAATACTTGCTACTACGTGTAACCTATTAGCAGTAGCGGCGGTAACCTTTAGTATTTCTTCGGCTTGTACAATTAGTGGTGCCGATAGAAGCTCTAACGTGTTATTAGCAGACACAGCTTTAGTCTTAAATAAACTAAATACATCTGACCCGCTGGTAATCGTCAGGGTAATCGTGTCGGCGTTGCCACTATCTTCAGAAACAAGAATAGATTTGACAATGCCAGTTGTAGACGCAGCACAGGTGTAAAGCGTGGTTATGTTAGTAGTGGTTAGGTCCACCTTTGCGTTTACATATGTGTTTGCCATTAACTTAAAAACCACCCTATTGCATCGGTTTGATTTGCCAGTGATCTATCACGTAACGTATTATCGACTTGAGTAAAATACAGGCGAAGCACTTTATTAAACTGCTCAAACTCAAATGCAGAATACTCTTCAGGTGGGTATGGCAGGGCAGGAGCCACAAATCCTACGGTATAATCGTTACTAGCCATTACCGTCTCCCGTCTGGACGCATATCAAGGCGTGGTGCGCCTAGCTGCCACTGTACTCCTGTGGTGCTGGAATCTACCTTCAAAGACATTTGTCTGCCTCTAACCCTAGTGTGTATTTGTTCTGTGTACACGTCTACAGGTGAACTTGCTGACCGTACAACTGTACCTGAGTTTACACCGCTTTCTGATGCGGGGCTGTTTCTGCCAGAGCCTGATGAGTTAAGAGGAAACAACGTCATGGTTATTGTAGGTGTGTCACCTGTAGACCCCTCAAAAGACACATCAGGAAACATCCTAGACACAAGAGCAAACTGATGTCCGTCCTCTAAGTCAAACTGTGCAGATGTAATAGATGCAGTAATAGCTGCAGGTGTTCCTGTCTCGTTATCGTCAATACCGTTTTCATGGTCCACAAGCACAGAGTTATACGTGGCTGCAAGAGGAAAACTTCTAAGACCGGAATCTAGCCATGCAGTGCGTGCCATGTTTCCATAGTACCAGATATCTTCTAGGTAATTGTATATAACATACCGATCTATGTTAGATGAAGCCGCAGAGCAGTAGAACCACCATACTTCATGGAACGCTTCGTTACTGCCACCAAACACCTGTACATACTGCAGGTCATTAAAGTCTGTAAATATGTACTTTCTAAGATCACAACGCAGTGGCTGCACCCGACCATCGTATTTGTAAAACTTATCCTTGCCCATCCAGTACGAAACACCATTAGCGTAGGCCACAGCATTCTGAGACGCGATAGAAGTCTGTTCACCCACAATCGTAGCACCCCATACACCAGACCCTGCACCCACATACTGCAGAGAATAAAGTGAAGAATCGGTCCAAACCAAAACTTCTTGTCGTGCCTGTTGTGCAGCTACAATTTCCGTACCCCGTGACAAACGAAGACTACCTGCCTGTGTAGTTGCAGTGGGTGTCCAATTTACCGCGCTTTCTTGGTCAGACCACCGGATCAACATAGGGTCTTTGGACGAACTACCTAATATGTTAGTACCAAAACAGAACACAAATCTGTTAATGTCTGATACAAGAACGTTGTTAACAACTGTTGGCACATTAGAGGCACCAGCTAATGAAGTAAGTTCTACTGCACGTGTAGCAAGGTCGCCACTGGCTGCAGACGCATCCCAATAATATAAACGTCCGTTACGGTGCGCGAATATTAAGTCTTCACCAAAGTTTTGCTGTGACCATACACGCAACGCTTCTGTATCAGACTCGCCCTGACCCCAAGCACCTGATCCCCAACCACTAGCACCCCAGCCAACAAGTGGGTTAGCAGAAGATGCACCTGAGTTTATTTGATATGTGCCAACAACAGAGCTACCACCGTTTCCTGAGTCCGAACTAGTGCCAGCAACACTAGTATACGATGCGTTTGTTATAGTTTCTACGCTAAAGCTTTTACCTAATATAATGTAGTTGTTTGCATCTACGACTTCTTCTATTTGGTATTCTTGGTTGAGTATACTGGCAACTAGATTGCCACCAAGAGATACTGCATCACTAAACGTAACAAAGTCATTTTTCTTGGCTCCATGACTGTTGTCGGTCACTGTAATGCTAAAACAATTTACAGCTACCCCATCACTGTGCGATGCTGCTGTAGATGCTGTAGATGTACCCGCAACCAAGGAAGAAGCACCTCTAGTACAACCTGTTAATGTATTACTGCTAATAGCTGAGTAATCTATAACTTCACTATCTATGATAATCTTCCCTGCTTGAGGAAATCCAGTAGTGTCAGCCAGTGTTATAGTTGTAATGGAAGCGTTTATTGCACCATTCAAAGTAGAAGCCACTGCACTAAATGTAACATCGCCTGCACTAGTGGTTTCTCGTAGCGGCGTTATATCGTTAAACCCACCACCATTTTCTATGTAAAACTTTAAGTGTGTGCCAACACCCACTAGGTTCTGACTGCCCAGTGTAATCCAGTTAAGAAGTGACCGCGCAAGTCCGAGGAATGTAGCCTCTGATATACGTGTCCAACCACCGATCTTTTCAGGTGAGCCTTGCCTAAATCTTATGTTATCAGACTCAAACCAACCACCCTCGTTAGTATAACGAGTGTTTTCTCTATTTACACCAGATTTAAAAACTACCTTTTTTAGGGGCATGACTAATCCATAAGTTCAAAGTGAGGTCCATCTATAAAAGGTCTACGACCTTGTGATCTGCGAAGATCGACATAAGAGTTCATAGCATTTTCCATTGTGTCGTTCCAAGTGCGAATGTCATCAATGTGCCATGCTGCACCCCAGCGCACAGGGCAGCCTACTACAGAAGCAGCTTCTTTAATGGCGTCCGCAAGATCATCGTACAGATTTAACTCCCAACTTGCACGTCCATTTACATACGCCATAATGTCTATGGCTTTACCTACAAGATGTTTAGACTTCATTGTTTGACTAGCGCCCTTGGCTACCAACTCTTTTTGTTGGGCCTCAGTTCTCATGCCTTGGATCACGCCAAAATCAGTTTTAGTCAATGTAATAGCTTGTTTGGCTACGGCTTGCAGCCTTTCATCAACACCTTCTAACCTATCAAGGCTACGTCTACTTAATTTAAACATCTGTTCCATCTCCAAAAAGTTTTACACACCGCCAAGAAACAATATTATAATTTGGATAACGTTGCCTCACAATATTTACCCCATAAGCACTTATAGACAATTCACACATTTCCTTGTTTGGAAACACAGGACTGCCTACAGACATACAATTTTTTTCTGTACATACTAAAAAGATTGCAGCCCATATCACTTTTTCTTCGCCATACCCGTAAACGTTTCTCTTGGTAAAGCATAATCCTTCATTATTCTCCGAACCTCTGGCTCAGAAATATTTAAAGCAATAGAAATATTGCACACATCCATACCATTACGTGCCAGTCGATCAAGTTTTCTTCCAAAATTAGTAAGGGGACGATCCTTTGGCAAAACAGAAGAAAACTTCTTTTTCTTCTCATCCTCTTTTAATCTTAATCTAGGATCAATCGCCGCATCTCTTTTACGTTGTGCGTCCCATGCCTTCCGATACAAATCTTCGTATTCGATGCGTTTTGCCTCTTTTAAACAAGCGTCCATTATGGTTTTACTTTCATGTATTTGCTGACTGCGCGGTTCCCAAACCAGAACGACATAATAGCAGCAAACAATCCTGCCGTTGC
>CERF01002813.1_pt1 | contig 12527 bp, 9 predicted proteins | sample 530961 | NCBI WGS metagenome assembly CERF01 (sample SAMEA2621151, study PRJEB7988) | marine metagenome | isolation source: saline water (ENVO:00002010), including
GATCATTTCTTGCAATTAAAACCATATATACCTCATTAGTAAATATGGTAGTTCAAACTTAATCTTCTTTTTAGACTCTCAAGTCAAAATGACTAAGAGCAACAACAATAGCATCTGCTTCGTCGTCCAGTCCTGGTTTTGGGTTTCCATGTCTTGTATAATCCATAATAAAGTTATCATATTGTGATGCGCACCACATAAGAACAACTTGTTTTGCTTTTGTTCCTCGGGGCACTTTAATTCCGCATCTAGAACGCGCTGTAGTGGCTCCTACAAGCGTTGGAGGTTTTCCTAGTAGTTGATGTGCTATAAGAGAAACCATGCCGTTAAAACGCTGTAATGAGCTCATGGTGCGTGCTGTTGTTTTGCCACCCGAAAACATCATGAATGGCTCTTCGATTCTAATTTCTGTAATGTCATGGAGGGCCATGATTGGGTCAAGGACATTTTCCTTAAGATCTACCGCTCGTTCTTCAAGACCTTTCTTCTTGTCTGTCTTGTAAAAATTTGAATCAATAAGCTCTTGCTTATCGTTGATGATTGCCCACCCAATTCTGGATGTGGAAACGTCGAGACCTAATATCATAAAAAACTCCTTTTATTTTATTATAGCACATTGACAAGGGTGTGTCAACTACAAGTCCAATTTCATCTTGAAAGTAAATTCATCGTTGATAGTTTTTTTGACAGGCTTTGCCATTGATGTTATTGCGATGAGATTTCCGTCTTCGTCATATACATGAACTTTTGATATATAAGTTGTTTTTTCAAATGAAGCGGATACATAGGATGCAGATACAACATTCACTAGTGTTGAATCACCCTCACTAAATATTTTTCCAGCGCCAATTGTCATAGTTGGGTTAAATGATTGATCTTTATATGTTGGATTGTTTGAGTGATTTAGGTGCCCTTTTCGAGCTTGGGCAAACATGGTCATTGAATTAACATAGTTAGTTCCTTTAAAATTAAGATCATATGATGCGGAAGCAAGGGATGTGTGTGCTATTCCATCTCCAAGAGTTGTGCCATAATATTGCCACGAACTTGTAATGGGATTAGTGCCATCATAACGAATTCCATGGTGATCTGTTGTTGTTACGGCATTGGACGAGGTTAACATTATGATCCCCTCATCATATAGCACAATACCAACAACGGAACCTAAAGTTGAACCGGTTGTTCCTATCAAGGTTCCGTTGTGGTTTATGTCCGCGCATGATGCTATTTTGGATCCTGTTATATAATAATTAAGTTCTACCGAACCTTTTTTGATGGTTGATCCATAGTACATGTTTGGAATGGTAATAAAATTTATATTATCGGCAGCTGTGCCATAAACTAGGTCTCTAGACCTTATAGAGGAAGATAAAAATATAAAATGATCTGATAGTGTTGTGTATTTTCTAGCTACATTCTGCAGAGCAGATGAACTAGTATTCAAATTTCTTATGAGCCCAACATTCTGATTGTTTCTTACGAATCCTCCCAAAATGTTGAAATATGACATCGTATAAGCTGAATCTTTTAGCGTTTTGTTTCTCTTTATTGGACTTTCGAAAGGATAAGTAGATTGAAGTATGGTGCCTGATGTTTGTGGATATGTTGATAGAAATGAAGAACCCGATACATGATTGGAGTAGGCTCTTATATTATATAAATCACTGCTTACGTTGGCAACTAGTGGATTATAAACCTGTTCTTTGAATGCCTCTCTTTTGCTTGAAGATTCAATAAAGGGATATACTCTATTGTTAGAAGAGGGCCTATTCCTATTAATATCGAACACAACCATGCCACCAGTTCCTGCGGGTCGTGTATCTTTATTCACAAACATTTCCCCTTGATACACAAAAATATTGTATTCAGGGTATGTTTTGATTCTACTTACAAACAGGTCATCTGGTTTAAATTCATATCTGTGCATATCATCCTAGTAATCCAATCTTGCACGAAAAGTTAATTCAATATTTGAATCTTTCCTGATTGGTTCAGAAAATTTACCAACTGCTAGCAATTGATTGTCAGAAGAATAAAGACCTATTGAAGTTATATAAGAGACTGGAGTGTCTGTTGTCTGAGTCTTTACTCTGATCTGTGATCCGCTTAAGTAAGTCGGGTTGGAGCTATAGTTGAACTCATTGTGTTTTGCTCTACAGAAATATACAGTTGAGTTCAGTTCAATTGTGTTATTGAATTGTATGTTATATATTCTATTCCTAAAGGCATCTGCTGAGGCGGATATCTCAGAGCTCTTAAGCATTGTTCTAAGATCTTGTAAAGAACTATTCATTTGTGGGACACTTGCAGTAGAATTAAGTATTCCGCCAAGACCTCCACCAGAAAAGTCGCCATTGGCTGCAGCTGAACCTCCAGCTACGGAATAATTCGCGCAGTTCTGAGTAATTGTTGTATTCCCACCGCTTCCAGCTGTATTTTGTGTGATTGTGATCATAAATCCACCAGCTACTGTTTGAACAGGAGAGACTGTAACTTTTGATCCAATAGTACCATTGGCTTCAATTCTAGCCTTAAGATTATCTAAACCATTTTTAGATCCAGTAATAGCAAACTGATCTCCTGTTGTGACGGTACCATGCGCTGTGAAAGTAGCGTGGGAAGTATCTGCGGCCACTACCTTAATAGTGTTTCCTGCTCCAGGAACACCAGTGGCTTTAACAGTAGCTATTGCATGGTCACTTTGAAATATTTTTTCAGATAACACAGCAATACCAGCTTGATAAAACAGAAGTCCGACGGCTGGTTTTGTTGAGACAACATTTTCTGATGTTATTGTCTCTCCAGAAATCATTGGAGTGCTGAGTGTTGAATCACCATCATGCGAAGTTTCTGCTAATAAAATTCCATATTCACCAGCAGGTGAGTTTATCTTATAAGACGTTGCCGAACCAGAATCTGTAATTTTAATTCTTTTGGTCATAACTGGGCCGGTATTTTGTGTGAATGGTTGGTCCACACCGATCTCTAATTGAAACGATCCTTTCTTTATTTCATCTTTTACAAGCAACCTAGAGAAAGGCATTACGATTATATTATCAATTTTGCCGGTGCTAGTAGCCAAGTTCCCATCTTCATCAAATCTTTGTATTTTTCCATCTCTATCATACCCCATGAGAACTTGCGCCATTTGATTATAGATATTATTTTTCTTTGCTTTCTGTATGGTAGCCCCAGTGTAAAGACTACTTGTCGTATGAAAACCAAAAGAAATATCAAAGATATGGTTTGCCGAGGAACTCAAGTATGGATAGTCATGCACAGACTGGAACATTCCGTGGGTAAAGTTCTGTATATTATGTTCTGTTGTGAGCGAGCTATACGTTCCACTCACAATTGAACCAGTGATTGGAATTGCTTCATGTAATAGTGTTTTTGTTGAAACTTTGTCGTCTGAATCTAGTCCTTTAAAAATTGTCATGTCTTATTCCTTAAACTGATTTTGCAAATCTTACTGGGATATCAACTGAGTATCCCGTCGTTATACCGCTCACTCTTACAATTGAGTCAATAATTTTAACATTATTGTGTGCATAGGTTGTTGTATCTACGGTGCCTATTCTGTCAAATAGAAAATTAGAAGTTCTAAGATCCAAAGAAGATCTAATTTTAAATGATAGTCTAGCTCCAATTGGACCATTTAATGGTGTTGTTAAATCTGAGAAGTTTTCTTGATCCACATTTGTTATAAATTTGGTACTGGCTTGATTCTCATTAGCTGCAAAAGCAGCATCATTGAGGTCCAAAACATACATTGCTATATGGTCATCATCTATCTTGGCAGCGCCTGGCTCGTTTTTCCCATCAGTACTAACAATTGATCCAAGTCTATTATCCATTTCAATTATAAAACTAGTTTCAACTAGTGAAGTGTCCGAATCATTAAGGTTGTCCGTATCTAGTCCAGAATCTACGACTATGTGTGCTCCGATGCCATTGGTGTCTAGACCATATATCATTCCGTCTAGAGGCGTATCTCCCGAACCATGACCTATGGATTTTTCATTTGAATCCGTTCTACTCCATGTGGTGGAGTTAACACATACTACAAAATTACCCTGTGCTGTCATTCTCGAACTTTGGTCAATTGTGTTTAGTTTTAAGATCGGTAGATATAGTAAATCCTCAAATGGTAAATTTAGCAACTTTGATTTCATCATAGAAGTGTTGTTCGTAAATGCTTCCAAAATTGGAGTCTGTAGGATTGAAAGATCCTGTAACGCAGTTGTTGCAGCTGTGTCGAACAATTCGTAATTGATTTCATCATCTCCGAGTGCAAATTTACTAACTTGAAAGTTCGAGCCACCCAATGCCAACCTTCTACGTCCTTCATCTGTTAAGACAACGTCCAATATGATATCGCCACTATTATTTTGAAATGCCATGTTTTTATCTCCTATTCTCCAATAAATAGATTCTTTTTGAGTTTATTGCTTTACTTAAACGTATCGTCCAAGTTTAATTTAAAAGTTAAATTTAAATCTATTTTTTTACCTGTATGTTTTGATGTAACTCTTATTTTAAATGTTCTTTCCGTTCCTTGAGGTTTTGCCACCAATTCATTATTGCTTAGTTCCCAATTGTTTTTGTCAATGGCAACTCCTAATGGAGTTGTAAATAATAATCGATCGATGTTTGGAACAATACTAATTAGCCTTTTGGATCTCTTTTTGCGACTATACATTTTTTCTTCGGGATATGTGTATCCACGTACAACTATCTTATGTTCATCTGAATCTTTTTGAACCTCAACTTCTATGGGGCTTGTTAATTCCGATCTTGTTTCATGATGGGTTACTGATTTGAATGCGTAGTAATATTTTTTGTTTGGGACTAGCGTGTCTAGGTACGTTGCATAAAACACATTGTAGGTTTTAATTGGAAATCCTTTTTCAAAATTGCCCAATTTTATCGACTTGTTTACTATTCCGAGAGAAGCATTGTCAAAGTCATCTTTACTTTGAGGTGGAGATTCAAGCCTATATATTTCGTATGCACCTTTAAAATAGTTAATTGAAGTTTCATAATCTTGGAGTTGATTCATGTAGTTGACAAATTTTGGTTGAAATAAAAATCTTATTGTTGGTTCTAGTTTGTTCCCATAATAAGTTACTTCTGGTGGTGACATCGGGGTATCTTCAAAAATTGTCCTATTGACATCTATTTCAATTTCTAAAATTTGAAACGATGGAGTCACATTGACGTCAACTTGGGCCCAATATTTTTGACCCGTGGGGTTATCTGCAGTATTATCCTCTTTTGCCACTAGAAGATTGGAATACCCATAGGAGCTACCTAATATACCAACAAAGGCTTTCGTTTTATAGATATACTCTCTACCATATTTTATCTGGGTATCGTAAAGGCTATCGCTAGTCACATAGTAGGTTTGAATAGGTAATGTTGCATCATTATTTATATATTTTTCTATTTTGTACCCCAACAGAAAAGATTCACAATTCTCAACATTAAAGATGTCACTAATGTTTCGGGATTCTGATGCGATGATTGATCTCATTTCTGATAGGAAATTTATTGATTCAATTTGGTTGACAAATCTTTCAGAAATATTAGAATGATCAATTTCAGATTCTTGCAACAAAAATGTTTCATTATAATTTTTTGCGAATGTACTCATTGCTGTCGATGTGAGAAAAGAGGTTAAATTATGAATTTTGCCTATTATCTCACCTCCGTCAACATTGAATGATCTATTGGAAAAAAATGAATTATTTTTTAACATTTTAAAAATGTTTTTTTCCTTTTTGTGATTCATTATTGATCGTCGAAAATTTTTAATCAAACGCGATTGACGAGGATTTCTACCAAATGTTTTGCGATAATAGTAGGGAAAGTCTTCGATACTTATATCAGAATCCTCCAGCGATGATAGTATAAATATATTCGTATTATCATCTGTTAGTGACACCAGAGATCCGGTATAGTTCACAATTCTTCTAGAGTATTGATCTAATAGTTTTTCAACTGTAGGGTCAACCATATCAAATTTGTTTCTTATCAAAGCAGCATTTTTTATCGACTCAGATTTTTGTATATGGGGATAGGCAATTAAATTGTAATTCAACAAATGATTAGATGGAAACTCTTTTGAAGAGTCTTCATATTTTGCATTGTGAAAGTTTTTTATAAATTCACTTTCTACACTTGGAAATTGAAAACCAAAAGTGTGATCTAAAAATTGTCTGTTAAGAGTTATTGTTCCACTTATAAATTGATTCCACTGGGTGTAGTCTCTAAATGCACGATCGTCGCCTTGGATTGTGATTGTCGATTTTTTTATTGGTATCAGAACTTGATTATTGTCTGGTGAGTGTACAATCTGAGCTGTCTTTATCTTTGTACTCGACCAATTTTCAGGTCTCAATTGACTTAAGTTGTCTAAAAAATAATAATTTCCAATCTCCGCTCTTAATTTGTCTGGAGCTGTTTCTAAAGATAATACAACATTTTCTGAATCTACAATTTGATTTGGCATTATTTATCTCTTTGGTAGGCGTTTCTATCAGGCTTGATTGGTGAAGAAGATTGGTTTGAAGTATCTGATGTATCTTGTATTTTTGCCAGAAAGCTTAGTATTCCTGATTTATTCGGATCTTGGCGGACCACTACTGATGTTTGAAATTTTCTAGTTGTACTGGACACATTCAGCCCTTCGCTAAATCCCTCAGAAACAAAAAAATTATCAATAGACATATCTACACTCCAATATAAAGTAGGTTATTATAAATAGTTGGCATAAAGGTATGTTTAAGAATTCCTAATTCTGGTATTTCATAGTTATGAGCTTTTACCAACAATGGTTGTTTTCCAATAGCAACATCGCTCATTTTTTGAAATATTGGCTGATTTAGATCAATTAAGCCATCTGAATCAACATTAAATCCAGTATGTGCTTGTATTATATATATATTTATTTGTGTTTCATCGAGGATTGCTCGAGTTTCTGGGTCTTTTAGAATATCACTATCATGTTTGTTGTAGTATTTTTTTGACATCATAGCTTTAATTTGAGGAGGAATTTCATCAAAATCTATACTTTGAGTCGCGACTAGATTTCGTATGGCGGAATTAACATTGGATAATCTTAGTTCTTCTAATGATTTTATTGATCCATTTTGAACTAAGAATGTATTTGGCACAACATCAGATAAGATCCCAAATATTTTTTTATTGTTTTCTTTTTGTAATTTTTTACTCTCTAATGATATTTTTTCCGATTCGCCGGTTACAAAAGAACTATCTTCGCCTGAATATTTTGAAGAATTAATGTGGGGATCCAACTGGTCTTCAACTGGTCTTTCAAAAATGCCCATCTTTGGCTTTCCTATTTGTAAATTGAATGACGACATCACCTCGGAGGATATAAGCTTTTGATTGTTCACAATAGTTACACCAGTAGCTCTTACACACTTAGCTAGCCTAAATTCTCTTATTTTATCTATAGGTATGTTTGCTAAACCTCTAGATGTAGTAATTTTTTCTCCAGAAATAACCATATTTACAGGAGTAAGAAATGAGAATGAATTTTGTAGACTAGAAAAAGATGCTTTTTCTTTTGAGGTCATAAAATTTGTTTCGTCTAAAACATTTATCCTAGGATAATATTTTGTTTGCTCAGCAAATAATCTATTCTTATATTTAGATGGTGAGAATTTAACAAGCCCTTGTTGTTTTTCTGAGAATATATTGTACCCCAATGTTTTCCTCTCTATATCAATTTTATCCGTTTTCGCAGAAATAAAACTATCTAATATAGTTTTGTCGTATGTGATTTTAGAAGTTAAAAAATTTGGCTTATTACTCTTGTTTGCAAATCCATACTCTTTTTGTATGGAGGAGTAAAGTTCATTAAGAGATTGAAGTATGGCTCCAATATTTTCTGGGTTTGTTTTTGATGTTGGCAAAATACCAAGCATTATTTTTCCATATATTTTTTTATTAACATTATCACCGAGTAGCAACAATCCATTATAAAAATTCATTGCAACTTTGCCAAACTTTGAATTCTTAACTCTATTTGATCCCAAATCAAAATAAGTATCATCCTCAACTAGGCCTAAATCAGATAAATAAGGTTCACTAAAAGATTTCTTAAACTCTAATGTATCCGGATTAAATTTGTCAAGTTGTGTAATTAAATTAAAGTATGAAGTTAAAAATAAAATAGATTGTTTAATCTCATTCATAATATGAATTAAATATTCTTCGAATTCTGTTGTTGCTATAATCTCTATTCTATACGAAGCAGCACTTAAATAAGGAGAGTCATTCATAAAATCAGTTAGTACAAAAGTTTTTACACCCTCTTTTTGGAATAAGAATATTTCTTCAATCTCACAAACCATTGTTGAATCTTTGACGTTATCAAAAGTTAATCTTTGTGGATCAAGATGTCCGGGAACTATTGCCTCAATTAAATTTTTCGGATTAAAACTAATCCTTTTGTTTCCTCTAGTTATTATAGTTTGTCTTTTGGTTAAGAAACTATCCGAAAAAGACAAGTCCATAATTTTTACGTCCTTGTGTCTATACTTATTGAATACTCTAGTTCCACAATTATTGAATTCATCTAATGATTCTTTTACTTCTTCTCTATATATTCTACCACCTAAGATTTTAGTTGAAAAATTAATTTTATTAAATAAAGATCTATTAAGCCTATACATGGTTTTGGCCACAGAAGATAACTCTAGAGAAATTAATTTTTCATATACATGACAGACAGAGATTACGCTATTGTCCTCTGTTTGGGTTTCAATTGAAAACTTTACTGCTGTAGCCATTTTAATAAATCTCCGGAGCTATTGTCATACCCGTCGGTTGTGATATTGCTATATCATCTGGTAAAGTGTCTTCTAATACCTGAGTATTTCCAGTATATGTTCCAGTGAATATAGCATCGGACATGTCAAAAAATTGAATCTTAGTGTTCATTTCCCTAACTAGCCTAACTTCTTTGTGTGGATCATCTGTATGGAGTGAGCCTTCCATATAGGTTCCATCTGGTTTTTGGTGCACTGGTCCTCCATATTCTTTGTTGGTTTCAGGGTAGTAAAAATAATTTGAAGTTGTATTGACTTGAGAGTTTATAAAAATTTGCTCGGCTGCCATTGGTCCGTAAAACTTATCAAAAATTGAAATATTAAAATTAAATTCATCGATAAAACACGCCGCATATATGTTTGCATTATTTAGTTGTGTGTTAATTGCATAATGAACTGTTCCAACGTATAAATCATAATCGCCTTCTATATTTATGGGGCTAAAATCTTGAGGAGATGTTACAAGAACACCTGTTGTGTCAACAGAAAAGTCAAAAAGACTTAATTGTCCATTGTTTAAAAGTTGCATTTCCGAATCATCAAAACACAGATATGTTTTTACTTTTAAACTATTAATCCTACCTTTCCACGATGGATTATCTTTATGATCATACATTGCTAATTGAACCTCAACAGAGTACCCAATCTCTCTGGTTTTCAATATAATTTTTCTTATAAAAATATTTGGAAGATTTTCCATACCAACAGTCATATCGTTCATTAGTCGCAATCCTCCAAGTCTCCAGGACTAACCCTAGTAGCATAAATATCAAAGCGATCATTTCTTTGATCAGGGCAGATAAGTTCTTCATCAAGAAATTGATTATTTATCTCAAGTTTATCTACCAATCTACACAACTCTTCCCGAGATATGTCTTCATCACATCTAATATCAAAGTAGTATTCCATGAAGTCATTACCCGGTTCTACATCTTCAAAGAAGTCGCCTAAGCCAGGAAAATCAGAATCCATATCGTCATAATCAATTAACAATCCATTAACAATTCTCGGTGTATTTTTTGCCATCTTTAATGGACTAAGTTCGCCCGTGCTTTGAGATACAAACACTTCAATTTCAAAATTATCTTTTTCATAAAACGAATTAAATTCTTTTAGGTGCATTATCGTGTTTTCAAAATTAAGACTGACATATGTCCCATCAGCAAATTCTTCTGAAGAATAGCTAGCTTCTTCAATTGGCTCCTCAAGTACATTTTTTAGTGTAGCTTGAATATTAAAATTAATGTCCACTTGAGGAATAAAGACACTACCGGAATCAGCAGTCGTCATCCTAGATCCTGATATAGAATTATTCAACATTGTAACTTGAAAGCTTGGAGAGTTGTCGGAAGAAAATGATGATTTGCCTAGCGAATAAAGATTGGATTGTCTTTGAGTGTTTTTTAAAACCATAACTCTCTGATCACTTATCCTAGATGGTGCTCTCACCTGAGGGGCTTCATCTTGAAAGGCTCTGTTTATTTTTAACTTTGGTGTCTCATTAATGATTCTTGTGTGTGCTGCTTCTTGAAATTCCCCAGAACCAGATATCTTATAAATAATATCGTCATCTACAAATTCATAAGAGTGCGGTTTAAATTTGCCAATAGAATGCAGATAACGTCCATAGGGAGTCATTTCAACTTGCATTACCTCTGTTTTTTTGTTGAAAAATGTCATTGGTTATATCCCGGTCCAAAATTAAAATTAAAATTTAACGTATTAAGCAATCCATTCATGAGATTTGTTCCCTGTATGGGTTGTAAAGTCAATTCAAGTTGAGCTCGAGCATTTAGAACCTGAACAGAGTCTGGTCCGAAGCGTGTCATAGCTGCTTCTATTTTTTGTACTTGTTGTGCTGCTTGGTTCGCTATGTTTCGAAATTCATCCATTGGTATGCCAACTTCTAATACTGCGCTAAATGGTACAGAATCTATAAAATTATTGAGCGATGAAAAGTCAACTCCAACTATAGATTGATAGCGTTCAATATCTCTCATGGTAGAAAGTTCTCCACCAACTTGTCGGGCTGCCATATCTAATTCATCTTGCTCTATTTCAGATGCTTCGAGGCTTGCTTCGCGAAGAGCTTCTCCTTGGGAAGCTCTTACTTGCTCCATGTGCTTGAAGTCTTCCGTAATCTCATCGGCATCCTCAAAAATGTACTGAATTTGGGCGGTTGGGGTCGAATCTATACTAGCAAATGAGTATAAAGAATCTATGTCGGCAGTTGTATCTTCATATTTGGGGATTGAATCTGTGTAGTTATTTATATCTTCTTGAGAAAAGTTTCCAAATTCAATTTCGGAATCTATCTTTACCAGCTCAACAAGCGAGAAAAAATCATATGGCCAATTATATTGTATACGGCTATTTTTTCCAAATTCATCTTGAACAGAACCATCAACCGGAGAAAACGGCTGATCGTTTGCGCTATCGATAGCAGGATTTCTCAATACAGTCTTCATAAAGTAATTAGAGTTTGCTCGTTGTTTTACTTTAAACACCATCCACTTAAGTCTATCCGGTATGTCAACAAAGGTATTACCACTTTGGTTTCCTGCACCACCTAGAAGCTCTTTTCTCAAAAGAGGATGGGTAATCGCTACTTCACTTTCTTCCATTGTTGTGCCAATATCGGGAGGTAAATTTTGCCAAATATCTGATAAATCTTGCTGAGATAGTGTGTGAGAAAACTCAAAAATATACATTGCAATTGGATCGATTGATAAAGGGTCGCCATTCAGAAAATCAAACGAAGGTGGGAATATGTACTTTTCCATTTTTTGCAGTTGGTTTAGTACCGATCTTCCAATTTGGTTCTGAGGATCTCCTTGGGTTAAAGATGCTCTTAGTGTCCCTCCGGCCCTATATGAATTAACCATGCCAATATCAATTCGGAAAAACTTTTTATTTCCGTTCTCTTCTATAAATGGAACAGCAACTACAGCTTCGTGTATCTTCTTGGAGGGCCTTATTCTTCCAAGTTTTGTGGTTAAGCCCGAAAATCCTAATGCTTCAGCCATATTTAAATATATATCATCGCTAGATCTACCCATAACTTGAGTTTGATAGTTTTCTGGTATTGGACCAACTTGCAAAAATACTCCTTCATTTTCTTCTGGGATTCTTCCATGTTGGTGCCACATTCCAACGGGTACTGACTCTGCAGCCGATGCTGGATATGTAATGCTCCCATCAGAAGATGTTACGTGATTAAAGTTTAACATTGGGGTTTCAAATTTTGTCTGAATAATCCACCTATTGTCTATTTCTGCTCCGCTATCTACAATTAGAGATCCAGCTACTGCTCGGCCTTGACTGCCTACGCCCGGGATTACGAGAGAAGGCAGTGTACCAACACCTTTGAGATTAAGAGATGCAGAAAGTTGAACTGCGTTTTTATTAATATTTCTTAGTCCTTGGGGGCCGCGTGAACCAATGGTGCTTATTCCATATAGACCTCTAGAACTAGTTACTGAAAAGAAGGAATTATCATATCTTGTGTATTCATAAGATGATTGATTTTGAATTTCTTTGATTGACATAGAAGAAGACGTTGCTGTAAATATAATGTGGCACCACCCTTCTCCATGATAATATGGTGGAGTGAAAGGGAAGTTGTAGCCTCTTCTAGAATCTAATGTATATGTAAACGTAGTATCG
>CERF01012715.1_pt1 | contig 12500 bp, 7 predicted proteins | sample 530961 | NCBI WGS metagenome assembly CERF01 (sample SAMEA2621151, study PRJEB7988) | marine metagenome | isolation source: saline water (ENVO:00002010), including
AGCGCCGCTGGTCCAGATAATAATTACTTTGAAGGTAAAGTTGGTATTGGTACTGCAACACCCGGGGCTCAGTTAGACGTTAAAGGGGATGGTGCAGATGTCTTTTTATGTTCTAATGATTATAAAATAGCTCGTATTCAACCAAGGAGTACTGGAGGAGATTTAGATAAAGGTTTGCTATCTTTGTTTGATGCTTCTACTGAAGCTGTACGAATAGATTCAGCAAGTAGTAGTTGGTTTAACGGTGGTAATGTTGGTATTGGTACAACAGCACCAAATGAAAAACTAACTGTAGCAGGTAACATAAGCGCAGTAGGTACATTAAGTGCAGCAAAAGGAGTACATGTACCTAATAGTGTCTGTATAACAGCAGGAAATCATAAAGATTTACTAATATATCACAATGGAGCTAATTCCTATATACGAAACCAACACTCCGGTGATTTCTTTATAAGAACTGATAATTCTTCAAGCTCTCTTGTACTCGCGCATGGTGCTGAAAAATCTTTTCTTTCTGTTTGTGGTGGTCGAGCTGAATTGCGTTTCAACGATTATAAGAAGTTTGAGACAACGGATGATGGTGTCTGTGTTACTGGTAAGCTATGTACTACCGGGGAAGCGTATATTGGTAGTAATACTACAGTAATGGGTAACTTAAGCGTCTGTGGTGATATGATTTACATAGATACAAGTGTTACCGTTACTTCAGCACTGTCAGTTGTTAATAGTGGTACAGGACCTGCATTATTTGTAGCTCAAGAAGGTTCGGAACCTATTGCACATTTTGTTGATAGAAATGGTGATGATGTAGTAATCGATGATGACGGTGCAGTTGGAATTGGCATTTATAGTCCTCAGTCTAAATTACATGTTTCTTCTGGTAACATAAGGATAGATAACAATCAACAGTATTTGGCAGAGACTGCTGGGGGTGGGGTGATAGGTGTTGCTAAGATGGATGGTTCAGACAACCTCTTAATCGGTGATGGTAATCTAAAGATTGATGTAACTGGCACTTCGACAATGATGACCATTGATTCTTCTGGTAATGTAGCATTAGGTGATGATAAAAAATTTAAAGGAACAACTTATGCAAGCTCTTACATAAAGTTTAACGATGATACAAAAGTAAGTGCAAACAGTGATATCATATTTGATGTCAATGGTTCTGATGAATTAATGCGTCTTGAGGAAGGTGGTAACGTAGGTATAGGTACAGTAGCACCAGCTGAAAAATTAACTGTACTTGGTAACATAAGTGCTAGTGGAAGTCTTAGCGCCGCTGGTCCAGATAATAATTACTTTGAAGGTAAAGTTGGTATAGGTAGAACTGGTCCTCAAGCAGAACTTCATGTTGATGGAGATATTTTAATTACTCAAGGCAAAGCATTGAGGGGCTATTATGGCAATTCACTTCCTTTTGATATCATAGGAATGGATTCCACTACTGATACCCATATATATGGAGCTAATAACAACACCAGTGATATTTTCTTTGAAACTTGTACCGGTGGCACTCTGCATAACAGAATGACTATCCTAAATAGTGGCAATGTTGGTATCGGAACACCAGCTCCAGATCAATTGCTTACTATAGGTGGTTCTGAAGCTGTTGCTATGCTTTCAAGTACTAATGGCAGATGTACATGTTTGCAACAAGGTGGAGGTCACTTTCATATTAAACCAAATATGGGTTGTGTTGCTATAGCTAATGGACAAAGTACTGCAGGTAAATTACAAATTTATAATAATGCTTTTGAAAATATTAGATTAAACTCTAATGGTGATAGCTGGCTTAGCGGGGGTGATGTTGGTATAGGTACATGTACCCCGGGCGCAAAATTTCACATACAAGGTCATGGAAGTACAGGGGGGTTGCGTATTGATAATGGAAGCGGTGGTAGTGATAATGTTAATTTTTATCACGCTGATAATGGTAATGATTCTGATTTTTTTATTACATACCAAGGTACTGGGGGTGCTGAAATTACTTTAAAGCCTGATGGTGATACACTTCTTAATGCTTCTAATGGAGATAATGTAGGTATAGGTACAGAAAAAACATCTGAAAAATTAACTGTACATGGTAACATAAGCGCTAGTGGAAGTCTGAGTGCTGCTGGTCCTAGTCCTAACTATTTTGCTGGTAATATTGGTATAGGTACAAACTCACCTTCTGGTTCTCTCAACTTAGTAAATAATTGCAGCCTTCGATTTGGTACAGGTGGTAACTTTAGATTTTATCACGATGGTTCAACAAATTTTGTTGAAAGTCATAGTGGTGATATAATTTTCTATAACTATGATCATGGTAATGATATCGTATTTTGCGCTGAAAACTCCAGTGGTACTGCTGCTGAGTATATAAGGATTGATAGTAGTGCAAATAATACTTGTGTTAAGCAAAACTTCCGATTTGCTGATAATGTAACAGCTGGATTTGGAACTCATGAAGATTTTACAATAAGTCATAATGATACTAACGCGTTATTAATTGGTACCAAAGGAAATATAACTTTTTGCAATCAAGCATCTGATGCTGATATTTTATTTAAAGCTGACGACGGCTATGGTAATGAAGTTGATTACTTGCGGTTAGATGGTGGTGAAGAACAAATATTAATAGGTACTGGTTTACCTGTTTCTGCTGGTAACGTGGGTATAGGTACTACTACACCTAATGAAAAACTTACCGTATTTGGTACTATAAGTGGTAGATGTGATATTAAAACTACTTGTGGTACCATACTAGGTAAAGTAATTAACGCAAATAGTTGTTTTGCTGGAACAAAACTTGATGCACAATATGTTAGCAACGCAGCAGAATTATGTCTTACTAGTGGTAAGTCAGGTTGTGTAAAAATAGGTACATCACAGGGATTTGCCATGACGTTATCTGCTAATGCTTCTGCTCCGAGAGTTGGTATTGGTACTGATATTTTAAATGAGGCGTTAAACTTACCGGATGGCTACAAGATAGGGTTAGGCTGTAGTGCTGATTTACAATTATATCACGACGGAAACAATAAAATTGAAGGTACGACTGGATATACAAGAGTAGCTGCTACTAATGGGATTTTATATCTAGATGGTAATAATACATGTATAAGGTCTGGAGATGGAGGTGAAACGCAAGCTAAGTTTATTGATGACGGAGCAGTTGAATTATATCACGATAACTCAAAGAAGTTTGAGACAACATCTACTGGTGTTTGTGTTGCAGGTCTTAGTGCAACATCTGAAGTCGCTGTTCCGGATGACGGTAAGATATCAGTAGGGGATCAAAAATATTTACAAATCTATCACAATGGAAGTAATAGCTTTATAGACGATGTTGGGATTGGTGATTTATATATTAGAGCAAACAACCTTAGATTGCAGAATGCTGATGGCTCTGGTCAGACTGTGAATGCAAATAATGGTGGTAATGTTGAATTATTTTTCGACAACTCAAAGAAGTTTGAGACAACAAATACTGGAGTATGTGTTACCGGGTGTATTGCTGGATCTACAGGAGCTGTTATTATAGATGGTGATCTAACCGGTGTTAATCACTTTAGTGCTTGTACAAAAGCATTCTTAATTGATCACCCAACAAAGCCTGGTTATAAACTAAAACACGGCGCTGTAGAGGCTCCAGAATGGGGTGTACAATTTAGAGGTAAAACTGATAAAAGTTGTATTACTTTACCTGAATATTGGAAAGGATTAGTTAGAGATGACTCTGTTTCAGTAATATTAACACCAGTGGGTAGTTATCAGTGTTTATATGTTAAGTGTCAGAGCAATGAACATATTTGTATAGGTGGAGTTTCTGATTGCTATAACTACGTAGTATATGGTGAACGTAAAGATATCGATAGAATGGAGGTAGAAGTAGATGGCGTCTGAAATAAAAGGTCATTTAATACGTGACGGTTTAGTATTTGTTGAGGATTTTAAAAATCCAAGATGCTATCAAGGATCTACTAGTATAAATTTAGCAGATCCCTCTGTAACCGGTACCATATCACAGCAATCTAGCTTAAATGCTGAAGATACATGGTCTAACGCTAATATATCTTCATGGGCTAATGATATATCTGAAATTACTTTCTTTACATTGATACATGTATTACGCTCACATACCGGTTATGCTGAACATCCTGTAAGTAAATGGAATAGTTCATATGCTAATAATGCTAGTTTTATATTATACCATTTTGGAAACTATCTTGGAAACGGTTCTCAGTTAAAATTTAGATGGTATGGTAATCAAACTGCAGGAGATGCAAGTGGGTGGACTAATATTACAAATACCGCAATATTAAGCCCTGGAGGGACATATTTATTAACTTTACAATGTGCAGCTCCAGGAGCTTCACAACTATGGGTAAACGATACTAAGGCAGGAAGTGCTGTTAATTTAACAGGTAATTTAGGTCAAACAAGTTCTGGTTCTTCTTTAAGTCATATGACTACTTTTATTCCCCCTGGTGGTTCAGATTATAGACATGCTTATAACGAAGCTATAGCAGTTTATGATAGAAAGTTGACAGACGATGAAGTTAGATATACATATAACATATACAAAGGACGAACCTCTAGAGGGGCTAGTTTTACAACAGGATGAGTGTTTCACATAATACAGCTAGAATAGTAACAGAAGGGTTAGTATGGTATTATGATGTAAATAATCCCAGATGCCTCCCAAACCCAACTGTTGCTATTGATGAAAATACTAAGTTATATAACTTAGCGACAGAGAGTGATCATGCAGATGATTATTTAAGAGTATATGACACAGATGCATGTCCGGAAATGTCTTTTACAAGACATGAGCAAACGGGATTATGGTTATATAATCAAGATGGTGTTACAGATACAAATGAAGACCCGGGTTGGTTATCTAACGAAGCCTATACAAGAACTAATGTAAATAATTATACATTCTTCTGCTGGTTTAATTTTCCGTATGGTAACAGTAGCCAACGAACAGACAACATTTACGGTGGAGGTTTTCAATCTAAAACTTCTTTTTATTTATCCCCCGGGGGGACAAGTAGTGCGAGAGGGTTTTTAAGATATCCTAATTCTGGTACTACTGGTTCTTATTCCCGTGTGACAACAGAATTCAACGATCCACAGCAGTGGCTTTGTATGGCTACAACAGATGAGGATATACCTGGAGGTACCTATAAAACTAAATTATATTTTAATGGGTTATTTGATGGGGAATCTACTGCTAGTGCATCTTTTGCTGCTCCATCTGGTAATGATATGGCAACCTGGGGAAGCTGGAGCGGTGGATACGGTCCTCCTACAATGAGAGCTAATTGTTATATGTACTATGAAAGGACATTAACAGCAGAAGAAATTTTACAAAATTATAACGCAACTAAGGATAGATTTGGAACAAACCAAAATATTGGATAAAAATTTAACGTATAAATATATATAGATGGCAAACGTACTTATAACTCCAGCATCAGGGGCAATCTACTTCAATGAAGAGACAGCTGGTGGGTCAACTGTGCCTAAAATTTCAAGTGGCGGTATACAGTTTTCCCAAATAGATAAATCCGGGTTAGAAATTGAAAGTCATTATGGTGGTTTAACTGGTGCTTCTCGTTTTTCTGTTGTAGGTGACGGTGGCCAATTATTAGGTGTAACAGATAGTCTTACAGGAGATATTTTTTCTGTTAATGATGCATCTGGACTTCCGATAATAAATGTAAATTCTTGTGTAACAGACGTAGTTACTATAGGTACATACGGTACAAATACCCTGGTTACTTCCGCAGGTAACGTCGGCATTGGTACTGGTACACCTACCTCTAAACTAGAGGTAATAGGAGATGCAAAATTTTGCTCTGATATTGTCTGTATTAAAGGTACTGATGCTACAACTAGCTTAGTTGTAGATGATGGTGCTTCTGGTGCTCATATATGTTTAGAATCAAGGGGTTCAGGTGAAGCAGCAATTTGTATAGGCGGTGAAAATTCTTCTATTAGTCGAACAGGGGGTGATTTAAATTTTTATGCTAATGGTGTTGACATGGAGTTTAGTACTGATAATGGTACTACTACATCGTTGTTTATAGATACTAGCGATAAAGTTGGTATTCGTACTCAGGATCAGAGTAGCTTGAGTGATTCAGCTAATACATTAGTAGTTGGTAGTGGAACCGGATGTCATGGCATTACTATATATTCTGATAATGCTGATACTGGTAATTTATATTTTGCTGATGGTACATCAGGAGATGAAGTATATAGAGGGTATGTTATATATAACCACGATTCAAACAAATTACTTTTAGGTGCTGGAGCTGCTACAAGAATAACAGCTACAAATCATGGTAAAGTTGGTATAATGACAACTAATCCGCTATCTGCTGAACTTACAATAGCAGGTAGTGTTAGTGCTTTAAGTGGTTATTGTAGTACTGTTACCGGTAATACAGTCATGGGTACCAAGGCTATGTTACTTATGGGTAGCGGGGCTAATTTAAATACAGCTATAGGTTATAGGGCGTTGTTAACAAACTCTACAGGAGATTATAACGTTGCTGTTGGAGCTGGTGCACTTCAAAATAATACAACAGGTTCAAACACAGCTGTTGGGTTGCAAGCTTTACATACTAATACAGGAGCTGGTACTCAAAACACAGCAATTGGATTACAGTCTATGTTTTCAAACGCTGAAGGTTATCAAAACACCGCTGTTGGAGAAGGCGCATTATTTAGCAACACATCAGGATTACGTAATGTTGCAGTTGGTTGCGGAGCTGCATATTATAATACAACAGGTGATTGCAACGTTGCTATTGGTTGTGAAGCTTTAAAATCTAATGAAACTAGTAACTATAATGTAGCTGTAGGATCTAAAGCCTTGTATGCAAATTTGGGAGGAGCGTGTAACGTAGCTGTAGGATCTTGTGCCTTAGTAAGTAATACATGCGCTGTTAATAACACCGCTGTTGGACAGTATGCTTTATGTAGTAATACAACAGGAGATAAAAATAATGCTTTTGGTACTGAGGCTTTATGTAGTAATATAGCGGGTACTTATAATACCGCTATAGGTTATAGAACTTTATTTGGTAATACTTCGGGTGATTATAATATAGCTATAGGTCGACAAGCTTTAGATGATAATACTACCGGTGGGGGTAATATAGCATTAGGGCGTCAAACTTTATGGAAAAATACAGAAGCCGGGTGTAATGTTGGTATAGGTCACTTTGTATTAAACAACAACACCGGTACTGCTTGTCAGAACGTAGGTGTTGGTACAAATGCTCTATATACTAATACTACCGGTGTATTTAATAATGCGATTGGAGCATGCACTTTGTATTATAATTCAACCGGTTATCATAATGAAGCTATCGGCTATCATGCTCTCTACAATAATACTGGAGGATTTTATAATATTGGGATAGGACGTGAACCTCTTAAAGCAAATACCCACGGTACAAATAATATAGCTATAGGATATAGACCTTTATGCAAAAATACTACTGCTAGTAATAATATCGGTATTGGTGGGTGTGCACTACATGATAATACAACTGGTTGTTGTAACGTCGCGATAGCATTTAAATCTCTCGAAAATAATACAACCGGAAATTATAATGTTGGTATAGGTCCCAGTGCCCTACTTTATAATGCAACCGGGTTAAATAATGTTGCTATAGGAGCCATGGCTCACTCCGGCGGTCATCCTTATAGCAACAGCGGGAGCAGTAATGTTGCTATTGGATATCAGGCAATGTTTTATAATCGAAATGGAAATTGTAACGTTGCTCTAGGTTACAACGCATTGTATACAAACATATGTGGTTCACATAATACTAGTATAGGTTGGCAAAGTATGTACTATAGTACATCAGGTGACTATAACTTTAGTGCTGGTTATAGAAATCTAATGGATAATACAATTGGAAGGGATAATGTTAGTTTAGGTTATCTTGGACTAACAAACAATACAACAGGATGTTGTAATATAGCCATTGGATCTAATACTCTACATTCTAATACGATAGGAACACATAATATAGCTATTGGACCCTCATCCCTTAAGAGTGTTATTACCGGTGGATGTAATGTTGCTATTGGAACCTGCGCGCTTACAAACGTTCTTTGCCGGGGTTATAACACAGCTGTTGGATATGAAACATTAAAGGGTGCAATATCTGCAGCAAGTAATACAGCTGTAGGTTTTAGAGCGTTGTTAGCAGCTAATTCGAATGCTAATACAGCTGTTGGTCTTGATGCTTTACGCTGTACAACAGCTGGTGTATATAATGAAGCTTTAGGTTACCAAGCGCTTAGAACAAATACATGCGGTTATCAAAATGTTGGAATAGGAACTCATGCGCTGTATTCGAATACTACCGGTAATAATAATACTGCAGTAGGTTTTAATTCTTCAAGATCCAATACAACCGGTCATTATAATACATCTATTGGTTTATATTCTCTCTGTAATAATACTGATGGAGACTGTAACGCAGCTGTAGGTTATGCAGCTGGAAGATTTGAAAATAACGGTTCTAGTGCAGTAACATCACCTGATAACAGTACATATTTAGGAGCTTGTACAAGATCATTAGCTGGTACTCCAGTAAACGAAACTGTAATTGGTTTCTGCGCTTGTGGTTGTGGTAATAATAGTGTTGTGCTTGGTAATGATGATGTTGCCGGTACTTACTTAAAAGGTAAAGTTGGTATTGGGACTATGAATTCGACGCCACCACCGGTAGAGCTTACTGTTTCTGGTGAAATAAGCTCTAATAATTGCTTAAAGATAGGACCTAATCCTGGTAATTGTCTTACAATAACTAATCAAACCTTATTACGTTCACAGAGTGATACCGGGTATCTTGAAATTGGTTCTGCAAATGGGTCGTATGCTCATATTCAAACTGATAGAGCTAAAATTTATTTTAATAAATGTCTAGTAGTCGACACTGGAGTGGTAATGGCTTATAATGAAGATTTGGTTTTAGGTCCAAGTGATGGTGGGACAGTAGGTAATGGTTTCTGTGATGTACAATTATGTGTAGGCGGTGCAACAAGAATGCATGTTGCATCCGGAGGTAATATTGGTATAGGTACAACATCTCCTGGTGCAACATTAGATATACACACCGGTACTAATACTAATGGTATTTTTATTAGAGAAGATAGTGATGATTCAATAACACATAATTTATACGTTGATAGTAACGATTCTGGTGTTATGGTTATGTACAAAGATGGTCAGACTGCCCAAGTACAGCTGCATGCTAATGGTGATAATTATATTTGTTGTAATCTTGGTATTGGTGAAGATGACCCGGGTGAAAAATTAACTGTTGCAGGAAACATAAGCGCATTAGGTAATGTATATCTCGGTCAAGGCAAGTCTGTATATACAGATCAAATAAGAGCAATAGATAGCGGTGGTCTTTATGTGACTGATGATGCAAGTAATGGTATCTTTATTAAAGATGGGGGTAATGTTGCAATTGGTTCTTCTACAGCAGATGATAAATTACATATATGTGGCGGTAGTATTCAATTAAACCAAGGTTCAGGTTATGGTTTAAAATTTGGTGATTGTTCATGTTTAGTGCAATACGGAGACTTGTACATGGTTCAAACCGGAAATGGTCATATAAAAATTGAAAGCGGTGCCGCATATTGCTGTACTGTATTTTGCGGTAATGGGGGGTCAGGTAAGGCAACTTTCGCTACAATGGATTTTACAAACTCAGTTTTCGATATTAATGGAATGGTGAGGCAAAATACTCAATTAGCTATAAATACAGCTACAGCTAAAACTTTAGTAATAGGAGACCATGGTAGGTTACTTACTCTTGATAATGGAAGTGCTATTACTTTAACTGTACCGCCAAACAGCTCAGTAGCTTTTCCTATTGGTGCTGAGGTTACAATTGTACAGAAAGGAGCAGGACAAGTTACTATAGCTGCAGGTTCAGGAGTAACGTTGTATGCAGCTGATAATGAACTAAAAACTCGTGTCCAATACAGTTCAGCTGTATTAACTAAAATTGCAACAGACACTTGGTTAGTTGCTGGTGACTTAACAGCATAAATTATGAGAAATAAATCTGGTATAATTTCATCTACAAGGCAGTTATTAATGGATATACATCCTAATATTACAGATTATGAATTTGCAGCTTATGGAATGTATAGCTTTAGATATTTGAACAGAAACTATAATGGTGATGTATTTTTGGGGTATTTAGATTCAAGCGGCGCTACGCAAGGCTTTACTCCAGATGAGATTGCAGATGGTACCTTAACAACATTTGCAGCAGGTGATACAAGTAACGGTCGAGTTAGGGTAAAAACACTCTACGATCAAAGTGGTAATGGAAATGACGCGACACAAACTTCACGGTATAGTATGCCGGTTATTGTTAATGGTGGAAGTATAAACACTTTAAACGGGTTACCTGCATTAGACTTTGATGGTGCTAATGATTATTTACGTTTAGATACAGCTCTTCCTAATATAAGAATAGGTGATTGTAGTTCATTTGTTGTTGGTGAGTTTGATACTGTGGATCCTAACCCACAAGAGGTTATGCTTTCCTTAGGTACAACAACTAACGGTGCTAGGTGGTATGCTCCAACTCAATACTATGATGGCTTAAACTTTGGTTACGCAGGTACATGGAATCGGGTTCAGCAAACCGGTGATACTGATCCTCATTTATTTACTGCCATTGCTGGGTCAGTACAAGGTAATTATCAGCCCTTTATTGATGGTACGTCTTTAGGTAGCTTTACTCGTGTTGAAAAAAACAGTTCAGGTTCATACGGTCTCGGTGGGTTAAACAACGCTACAACATATGCTCTTGATGGGCGAATTACTGAATGTCTAGTTTTTGATGGTGACTGCAGTTCTCTACGAACTGCTATAGAAAAAAATATAATGGACTATTATAATATAAGCTAATGAAAGAATACGATTGGAATATAACAAGGTGTGACCCTCTTAGACCTCCTCTTAGTGGTTACTACGTAGATCTTGTAGAATATACAATAGATAATAACGGGTTTAGAGTCTCAGATAACTTTTTAGAAGAGCATTATTTTAGTGATTATGCTACAGCTTCAGCATATTGGGATAGTAATAAGCAAGATCATTATATCTTATATAACGAGATACAAGAAGAAGAAGTTGATGATGGTATATAGCTATAAATATATACTATAACCCCGTGAGATTAAGGGAGAACACGTTAGTATTCAATTAAGCGTAACCTAGTGCTACTTTACGACGTAAGTTAGGTCCTACTGCGAGATTATACCCACAGAGAACAGGAGTTACTGTACGTGAGGCGTGAGCAATTTGATATGTAACAGTAAAGTTATCTTCACAAACGAGAGCAATAGTGTGACCATCGTAGCCTTTATTAAGATTAAATAACGACCATGCAGCTCTAAATCTACAAGAAGTAAACTCACCGTCTTCTGGATTTGTACAATGGTAGTCTAATTGTAGTGGTGCAGCTGAAGCTTCTGGCAGGTAAGTAAATAGCACTCCAGCTACTTCTCTATCAACCCCATCAACGGTAATGGCTCCACCAGAAAGCAAAACAAATGAATTGTTTAAAGCACTTAAACTAAACATTCCTCCACGTCCATCTGCTCGTGGTGAATTATTTATAGGGTCCGGACCGGTATCACCACCTAAATCTGCGGTAAAGTATAAACCTGTATCATATGTGTATTCGTAATCTGCCATATAAATATTTAGTCTTAAATGTATCCCATTTGTACTTTTCTTCGCATATCTGGACCAACTACTAGATTAAAACCTGAAGCAACTGGTAGCATGGTACCGGCTTTAGCAGTATAGGTAACGGTCATTCCATTAAGAGCGACTAATGCAAAGGTATTATTATGGTAATCTGAATCTACTCTAATGTGTGTATTATGTGTAGCATGATCTGGTGATCTCATTGTTCTAGCAGTAACAGGAGCGCTATTTGGTGAACTACCATCGCCTCCTTTATAGTTAAATAAAAGTCCAATTACTGGTGAATCTCCAATTCTTCCTGTATTTAATAATTGAACTGAATTATCTAACGCACTTAATCCAAAGTCTCCACCTCGACCATTTGCCAGTGGCGAGTTATTTAAATAGTGTGGAAGTTGTATTCCTGTGTTGCTAAATTCGCCCCCACTTAAGTTATAAAGACCGTGTGTAAACGATGAAAGGTTAAAAAAATTCATTGATGACATATTAATATTTAGTCTGCTTGTAAAATAGTTAAGAGGAATAAACAAAAAAAACAGCAGAGCTTTCGCTCTGCTGTTTTGTGATTATGTCTCTCGACTGCTGCTTAATCAGCGACGTTCTAATATTAGAAGTACACCGACTGAGAAGCTGGAGTGAACGCAGTACCGAGTCCCTGAACAAGAATGACATGATAGTAGAGATTTGCTCCGAAGATGTTGTCAACAACACCATAACGAGTAAGCAAGCCAAC
>CERF01007660.1_pt1 | contig 12380 bp, 7 predicted proteins | sample 530961 | NCBI WGS metagenome assembly CERF01 (sample SAMEA2621151, study PRJEB7988) | marine metagenome | isolation source: saline water (ENVO:00002010), including
CGATACGATTGCCATAAACAGCGTTCGGTTGTTAAGTGTACCTTCTGCGAGCATTGTCGCAGTAGCGCTTCCAGCACCGCTGAAATCAGTGGTGCATGTTAGCGATTTACCTGCAACTCCTGAGCCACCAACGACCATTCCGTGAATCTTGTCAGCATCTCCACCAACGGTGAAGACGTTGCCATTTTCTACGAGAGTAAACACACCCATAACGAGTTTGAGTCCTCGCCCTGCTGTGTTAGTCGTATCGTCATTCGTGGCTTGGAACCCAGTCAAACTACCGGGGTAAGTGCCACCTGCTGCGCCTTTTAGCCAATCTGTGCCATCAACGAGAGCACCTGCATAAAGGTCAATTTCAAAGTCGACGTCCATTACGCCGCCTGCGCCTGTTGTTCTGCTAAATGTTACTGCCATTTTTCATCATCTCCTGTGTGTTATCTCCATCAAACCTCAAGCCAAGTCTCGGATTGAACCGTGGCCTCCAAAGAAAGTTGTCCAAATTTCACCCATGGTTCGGTAAAGTCCTTCTTGACCGAGGCGGTTGATGGCGAATGGGTCTCCAGTTTCGATACCGGACTCAAAGTATTGAGTTGGTTTTGCGACACTAAAGTGTATGTAGTCAGTGTCCAAGAAGTACATACGGCTGATACCGTCCTTTGTGACGTCCTTGGATGGAATGATTGGAACACCGTTGTAAGTAGCAACGATGAAACCTGCTTCAACGCCGGGTACACCCTTGACACCGTTGAAGGTAGGGGTGACACGCTTCTCTTCCATAAATCGCTGTTGCGACTGGAGGAGTTGTTGAATTCGCATCAATGTATCATATCCCGTGAGGATAACCTTGGGGTTTCCACCACGTACCCAAATCTTTTGGAAGATGTCGTCGAGGTGGTCGAGGCTGAGTGTGCGTTCTGTAAGGCTTGCATCGGATGCGACGTTAATCTCAGCGTCAGACCAAGTGTTTGCACTTCGGTCAATGCTGTAAATGTCAAGGTCAGAAGCAGCACTAACGTGTGCGGTGTTTGTAGTCTGAGAGCCTGCTGCGACTGGACCAGTACCAGTACTGTCCATTGTGCTTGCAGCGGTGACACGGTCGAGTGACTCGTAATCGTTGCCAGCAGGTGTGTCAACGTCTTGGAGGAGCATCTTGTTGATTTCCTCAGCGTGGTGCTTACCCATTTCTTCCTTGAGAACACTGCGAATGTCGCCGAGACCGTCATCCTTGTCGTTGAGGAAGATTGCAACTTCGCTCATGTCGAAGGTGTGTGCAATGGTCTTAGGCTTTGCAGCGATGTTTTGGAAAGTTGGTTTTGTGGTGTCCGGTAGTGTACCGTTCTCCGCAATACCTCCACCTTTGGTGGTGTCAGGTCGTGCGGTTACGACACGCCATCCACTTCGGTCCCAAGGCTTCTTAGGAAGGATGGAGAATGCGTTGAACTCTTGGTTCAACTGGCTCCAAACCTTTCGTCCATAGATTGCTTGGTAGGTACCAGCAGTTGTGGACAATAGTGGTGCGTCTGCTTTCAAAAGTTCGCTACCTGAGTAGTGGAAGCCCATGTTTGAGCCTGCACCATAGTAGTAGCGTTCCATGTCGGTTACTGTTCTTAGATAGTTTCTTGCCATTCTTCATCACTCCATTCAGTTGTGGAATACACTTCCTGCGAGGCTGTGTACTTCTTCCCATGACATGTTTGCCATGTCAACAGTGGAAGGAATTTCAACGTTAGAAACAGGTGCGGACTTTTGGATGGTTGTTCCAGTTGCACCTGATGCAAGGTTATCGATTCGGTCGCTTAGAGCAGCGACTGCCTTTTCGATTGATGCGAGTGGAGCACGAGCATCGAATGCTTGTGCTTGTCGGCTTTCAGCCTCACTGCGCTGTTCCTTGGCGAGTCGGTCAGCGAAGACTTCGCTGAGAGTTCCCTTGAGTTGCTTCTCAATGGAAGCAGCCTTGTAAGCAGCGTATGCTTGCTCAAGGTCAGCAGGGGAGAGGTCCTCAGGAGACAAGTAGCCCTTTGCAACATCGGCTTTGGAGCCGCTGTTGAGTTTGCCAATTGCGCCAGTAGATGGGTTACCGCCTTCTTGTGCTCGGCCACGTACTTGTCCGCCGAAGTAATCGGCACCGTCAATGGAAGATGGGTTGTCGAAGCCACCGAGTTGTGCCTTCTCAAGTGCATCAAAGTGTGCACGAGCGCTGTTAATATCAACGCCACCCGACTTCAAGGTGTTTTCCATCCAGTGCAAGTAGTCTTGGGTAATGACATCAGAGTACTCAGATTTTTCCATGTCGCCGTGCACACCTTTGTTTTCGGTGTCGCCGTGCATACCTTTGTGTTCGGAACCGTACATCTTTTCTTCGTCATCTTTGTCATTAGCCATTTCTTTGCCTTTGTCTTCATCCTTGTCGTCTTTCTTATCCTTCATGTGCTCTCTCAAGCCCTTAGGAAGTTCACCTTTCTCCATAACGTCGAGACGGGTGTTAATGCGGTCCAAGACGGACGACAATTCGCTCATTGTGTTCATATCTGTGTTTTCGGTCATTGTTGTGTCCTCCTTCAATATACGGAATGTCGCCTCCGGGTTTATACCTTTTTCACAAATCGTTACCTCATGAAGTTCCAGTTTGGAAATCTCGGTGTAATCACCGTGTTCCGAATCGGCCTTTCGCATTCGCTTGAATGCTTGTCCACCGATACTGAAACCCCGAAGGGCGCCTTTGCGAATTTCATTGGCTACTTCACGAGCCTTTTCGATGTCATCACGTACTTGGATGACAACGAAGAGTCCAGCATCATCGACACCGGACTTCCACAGTCGACCGCTGCTGTCAGTGTACTGTGGAATAACTTCTCCAACTTGGATGTTGGAGTGTGCGAGTTGTACATTGCGGAATCCGTCCGCCTTCATGAAACTGTCAAACGCACCCTTGAGTGCACCTGTGGTGATAAGGTCACCTTGCTTGTCGACCATTTCGACGCTTGCATAGCCTGCAATAACAAGGCCATTGTCGCTCTTGAGGAGCGATATAGTGCCACCGCCTTCAAATCGGGCGGATTGTAGTGGCGATGCCATGACCATTGTAGTCCTTACAGGTGTCATTCTATTTAATCAGATATGGTAGACAGCCTTATCTTCTGTAAGTTCTAACTTACTATCAACTTCCTCGACGTCCTTCGATTCTTCCTCTTCATCCTTCCTGTCACGCTCAATATCACGCACGTCGTAGTCAGGCATGGTTTTTGCATCATCAGGGTTGGTTGGACCTGTTGGTGATTGGATTGGTGTACCGTAGTCTATACCGAGTCCTTTGGGTCCTGACATACTGGCACCCACTTGTCCTACTCCGCTTTTTGCCAACAGTCGCTCAAGAAGTTCTACACCCTTCTTCATAACCTTATTCTTCTCTTTGTCCCACCTGTTCGTATCTTGAATTTTTCTTGGCGGGATAAGTGGTTTACCGTCACCTTTGCTTTCGTGAACCTCAGCCTTGTCCTCTCGTTCTTCTATAGAAAAGTCGCCTTTGAGCATGACGCCAGCAACGGGTGACCAAAACGGTCGTTGGCTTTCAGACAAACGAATCAGATAGTCATTGTCGGCTACGGGTGTGTGCACAGTCCAGTACGGACCACGTGTGGTTGCCTTATACAGAACATCGCCTGCTTCAAACGATACACGAATGTGACGGTCGCTTCTATAGATATTGAGTGGACTTTGAGTCATATCAGCCTTTGCTAACATAGCAAGGCTCTCTGTGCTGACCAGTGGTTCGCCCTCGGCCTCACCCTCGATGCGTGGTGCGTGAACAGTATACACCTTTTGATTTTCAGATGCTTCACCTTCTGTTACGCTTGTGACATTGACCTTGACATAATCACCAACCTCATACTTTTCAGGAGCATTGAACGATGCGCCAATGTCCATGTAAATGTCATCCTCAATCTTTACTGCACGGTCACCCAAGTCCTCTCCATGAATGATTGGACCTGTACCAAGTCGATACGTGTACGGCGATTCGCCTCTTCGCTCAAGCACCATGAGTGTGACATCGTTACCTTTCTGATACATAACCCACTTGGGATGGCGTGCTTCACCTTTCATGTACGTGGACTTTGCGTCACGCAATAAGATACGGTCGCTCTCAATGTTCTTGATAGCGTCAGCCAGTCCGACATCATCGGTCAACTTGGTATCGGATGCGCTTGGGGCTTCGACGCCTTCGACGCTTTGCAACATACCACGCAACAACTTGATGCGTTCTTGAATTGGTATGTCGTGAACCTCTTTGCCATCGTACTCGATGACCTCAAAGATGTACAGTCCACTCTCACGTCGTATAACGTCGACTAAAAAGTCCTTGTCAGATACCTGCTTGAACGCTTTCTTCTCTTCATCAGTAAGTGAACCCTTACTTTCGACATCATCATCCTTCTTTGTAACGAACATTCGCTCGCCCTCAGGATAGTCGCTGACGACCCAGTCGCCTGTGAACCCACGCAGGTGTTCAAGGTCGTCAACATCAAAGATACGATGCATCGGTTGTAGCGACGGCAAGCCCTCAGGCATATCCTTACGAATATAATCAGGGTTGGTCAGCGAAGCCAACAATGCAGGTCCATCCATCTTCGTCGATATGTCCAGTAGGTTGTCACTCAAAGTCGTTTGGGCTCGATTAGCGCGTGTGGCGTTTGGTTGTCGCTCAACCGAACGGTCATCGTTGTGTGCACCAAAGTGACCATGGTATTGTTGAGGTAAGACTTTCCTTACTGAACCCCCCATGGGCGTGACCAATCGCATTTTCTTTGGCGTTTGTGGTCGAAACTGCATACGACCATCTCTTATATCCATGCGGAACGGAACTTCGTGCATGTGCCCTTTGTGAGAACGCAGCCCATCAGAATTGTAAATCGACATGATGGATGTTTCTGTATCAGGATGCGATGCGCGACCTATCGGCTTTGACGTAAGTGCAAACCTTTCTTTGGAGGCTTCATGCGTTGGGTCGTACTCAACTGAGCCGTCATCGACCACAATTCCATGAAGCAAATTCGTAAGCCTGTGCATCTTTATTTCGTCTATGAGTGGTTTGCCTGCTAATCTATGACTAACATTTTTGCCAGTATAGTGTCTATCTAATTGACCTTTATTCTTTTGGTTCGGTATTTGAATCTCCAAACCTCGGTCCGACAACGTTTCAAGCATCCGTGATACTGCCGATGCTGCGACCATTGTGGGGTTGGTCTTTAGGCTGTTAGCCCCTCTCCTCTTTCTATCAGGATGTGCTCGGACAGTTCCCAACTCAAAGTTACCTTCCCTGTCGTGAGGATAGTCAAGAAGTCCGTGAAAATCATCAACTAATGTATCTGAAACTCCCATGGGTAAACTTGCTATGAGGTCTTGCACCGTAGCAATTCTTACAGGCGTACCTTGCTTACTGGCCTGAGTTACGATTTGTTGAATCATCCTTCGCTGATAGGGTGATGCTTCTTCGCCAAACACACGGGCTGTGGCTTTGTCCACGTTTTCGTTTGGTCCGATTTCGTGAGCATCATCTGTGTCCATGAAGGCTTTGACTTGGTCTTGTATAGCGTCGTGCCTTACGTGCGTTTTCTCACGTACCACTCCCGCTGACAGTGCTTCTTGTCCGTGAAAATCTTGGTCTTGAGTAGCAAGAATGTCGTTTGCTGTCTTCATGGCCCACGCCATGACGGTGTCAGGCGGTGCCATAGAAAACAAATCAAAACCCTGTTGCTCAGCCTCAGCAAGCACTTGTTTGGCTACGTTCTCGATTGCATTGATGTGACTTCGCACTTTGCCTTGTAGTGTCCTTCCCTTATCACTCAAGTATTTCTGATGTCTTCCCTTGACGGGAGAATAGTGTTCTTGTTCGATAGCCTCTAAGCGCTCGTGCGCTTCGTTTATTTCGTCTTCCGATACAGGTATACCACGCGCTTGCTGTTCGATGAGTGCGTTGAGTTCATCCTCGGCTTGGTTGTATTCCACCATACGCTCACCAACAGTAGGTCCGTCTTTGGATTCTTTTCTGTTTATGTGCGCGCCGACCTTACCCTCGGCCAACATTGCGTCTCGTTCGGCGTCCTTAATTTTGTTTTCATGCTCTTGCGAGGCTAAAAACCACGCCATCGATTCGTCATTCATACCAAGAACAGCGGGTGGTTTTGGTGGGTTGTTTTTCAGATTGCTAAGAAGCATGCGCTTCTCTTGTGCTTTCTCGCGCAGCGATTGAAGTTGCTTCAAATCGTTATCATAATTGTCTTGCGTAATTCCCTGCAACATTCCGAGTTCGTCACGGTCCGCAGCCATCTCTGTATCGGGGTGTATGCTGTGAGGATGATGAACATCCTCTTGGAACGAAGGGTTGGCAGGTGGATGTATCGCACCAATCATTCCGGATAACTGATGGTGATGCAAAGCAGCATCTTGGTCACGGCGCATCACTCCTGTCTCAGTCGATTGAGGTCCGAATGCGTTGCGTGAACCGATAGTATTGTTGAACTCATAGCCGTCAGCAACAGCATTACGCATAGCGCCACGCATGCCTTGTTCCGTAGCATCGTGCTTGGATTCCATCAGTTGATTGTAATACTTTGGAGAGGTCGTCGTGTCGTGTCGTGTACTGTTGACCTTGGCACCCGACAGTAAACTGACGCCAGTGCGCTGAATGTTATGCGGATTCAACTGAGCAGTCAGACCCGTGCTGGGGCTGATTTCAGCAACCTGCTTGGCTTCATACAGCCCCTTCTCGGTTTTACGATAACGCTTGACCGCCTCCAGTTCCGACTCAGGCGGACCGAACGGTGCCATCACGTTTTCAACAGCACCAGCAAGGCCAATTAGTTCGGGGCGAAACGCGCCTGCGTCACCTACTCCAACTATGTCACCGCCTATGCGTGAACGCTCACCTGTCGTCAAAAACGACATAGCGTCTCCCTCTTCGGGCGAAAAGCGATGCGCTGCATGCATGGTGTTCAGACGAGTTGCGTGCGTCTTACCAAGTCCGCCTCTTCCCAAGAACGGTGTGGAAAAGTGATGGCTGAGTGATTCTTGCTTACCGCCCGTGTACGACTCAGGGTGTGCGTTGTTACCTTCGGTTGCAAGAAACGGCTGTGTGAAAAACTGAATGGCGTTTCGTAGTCGACGACCGTTACCTTTCAGTTTTGTAGCGTCCCTGTGAATACCTACGAAGTCTTTGACAAGTTCGTCGATGCCCTCCAATGAATCAAGCAAAGCAATCGTACGAGGGTCGCCTCGGTTGAGTGAATAGTATGGGTCATCGTACCGCATGAGTTTCTGACCTGCACGACCCATGTTCGCCATAGCAAACAAATCGTTGGGGGTGATTGTTTTTGCATCGCTTGGTACAAGTCGACCCTTATCGACCTTCGCCAAATACTTCAACTTCTCGCCAGTAATCCCTTCGTAGAAATCTTTCAGTCGATGAAATAGTTCTGTACCCTCAAGGTCATTGTACATCTCAGCGGGATTGATGTCGTCCTGTGGAGGAGTGTAAAGACGACCAAGTCCGGGTTCGCCTGTAGCGTCCACGTCACGTGTGTGGTGTGCGTGAACTGGAGCATAGCGCTGATGAAAGTTTGCTACGAAACGACCCATAGGTACTTTCATACCCAAGTCAGGTAAGAAAACAGATGCATTGTCCTTGTCCATCGAGCCGTGTTCCATCATGTGTTCATAGAACGTAATCCTGTCTTTGGGACTGAGCCATTCCAGTCCAAAGTAGTAATCCAATTCACCAAGCCCGACAGTGCGGTCTGTTCCTTCGCCCTTTGTGTCAAAATCTTTCCACGTATCTTTAGCATCCGACATGTGCCGTCTTCGCATGGCTTCGTCAAAGTCATTACCTTCACGACCCAGTAGTGTCTCTTCTTGAAGTGCTTTCAAACCCGCAGGGCTTGCTTCCCAGTTGATGAAATTCATCTCGTATATTGTATGATTAGACACCCGTTCCTTACCGTACATGGCAGGTGAGTACAGTGCAGTATCTCCGTGATGTCGATGGTGAGCCTCCTCTTTTCTGTGATGCTCTTGTGCTACACTTTCGACCTTAGGGTCGAGAACATTGTCAAGAAAATAACGCTCCAACACGTTGCTGAACTCAGGATGCGATTCGTCGTCGTCTTCGTCATGGTCACCCCAAAGCGGATTGAAGTCAGGACTGTGATAATGGTCTTCAAAAAAGTGCTCGGTTTGTGTACCCTGATGTTCTCGACTTGGTGGTCGTATCTGTTGATGAAGCCACTGCGAACCCATATGCACGATACTGTCGTGTGACTTAATGCGCTCAGCAAAGGGAGCACCGCCTTCAACCGATTCAGCCATCGTTTTGGGTGCTCTATCCATACCCTCCGATACCCGCATATCTGTTGACGGGTCAAGAATGCCGAGAGATGCAACGTCTTCAAAAGTAGGGTCAGGCTGTTGCGCTAATGGAAAGGGAGACTGAAACGATGGGTCAGCCCCTTCTTGTTCCTCTCCACCACTGGGGTTCGGAATCGTCACTTAATCACCGCCATTCACTGGCGGTACATGCGTGCTTCCAACGCTTTCTTGAGCGATTGCGCTTCTCCACCGCCGTCCACAAAGTGCCCTGCGAGCGTTGAGAGTGCCGTTGGGTAGTGTGGGTTCTTGTCAAGGATGTCGCTGTTTTCTGATATAGCACCCTTGTTTGTGACATCTTCAACGTCAATCAGACGTTGATTGGTCGAATAGTATTGATTTTGGACACCAGTTTCGCCACCGACCTGTACGTGAAACTGAACATCACCAAGTGTTGTTCCTTCTTTTTGTTGGAAAGAGATACCTTGCTCCTTTGCAATGAGTCGACTCTCAAGTTCTTTGGCTGCTTTCAACAATATGTCGACTTTTGGACTTCGTGGTTCGTATCGTGGTCGCATGTTATCACTCCATTCCGATGTTGTTTCCTATGTTGCCTGTGCCCTTTGCTTCTTCGGCAAGGCGGTGAATGTCAGCCCAATCCATTTCGTGGAACTCCTGATTGCTCTCAGGGATTGGAATACCGCTGACTGATTCATCTTTGAGAATATCATAGGTAGCGTCACCACGGAACAAGTCAGGCATGACGTCCATTGGTGCGCTGTTGGAGCCGCTTCGGATGAAACCTGCGCGCTTCAACAACACGGCAGGGTCAGAAACAAGTTGTTTGAGTGCACTGTTTTCTGCTTTGAGAATGCTAAGACTGTTGTCCATGCTTTCCATTTTTGTAATCAAAGCACCCATGAGTTTCTCAGCCGTTCCCTCTTCTACGACTTCTTCGCTCATTCAATCACCTCAAAGGTTCCTGTTGTTTCGACGTTGCATGATAGGTCCACGTCGACTTGTTCGGATTGTACCGGGCAATACTTGAGTTGTTGCTTCGTGAACGGTTTGGATTGTGTTGAATTTGCGGACTGGTACGCCGCCTGCGTAGATGTCGTTGACACCTCGTGTTTGTGGCATATCGGCTTTCAGTAGTGCTTTTGAAACGTCTTCGGACAAGTACTCAGCATACTTACTCACTTCGTTAATGTGTGAACTTGCCGACACACTATCATTGTTTTCGATTGCTTTGAAAAATGCATCAACATGTGAACGCATTTTACGAGCCATAGGGTCCATCTTCGTCAGGTCCATACGCATCCCATAACCTTCATCGTATTGAATGTTCCGTCAATTTCTTCGTATATTGTTCATGGCTTGGCTAAGCGGTGTACCTTGCGGCCCTCGTTGCTGAACACTTGAAAACGGAGCGCCTGAACCCATGCTTGTTCGATTCTGTGGACTGGCAGGTCCACGTGGAGTACGCATACCCATCCCCTCTCCTCCGGGCTGTGAAGCAGGTCCTTGTGCTTGTCTCAAGCCTGCGCTTGCCTGACCTGCCAGTGCGCCTGCCAACTGTGGTGGCATGTTCCGACTTGGCAGGCCACCGGGCTGTGCCATTGGCTGAGGACCTCCGGGCATACCACCGGGCATACCGCCCATCTGAGGTTGGCCTCCCATACCCGGCTCCATCGGCTTGTAAATGAAACGAATATCTCGACCGCCTTCCTCGATAAGTTCAGGCTTGAATCCAAGTTGTGCCATACGCTGTGCAATGTTGACCTCCATCTCGTCTCGTCGGAGTCGAGTAACCTCGTCTTCTTCTTCGTTCGGATAAAGCGTAAGTTTCCAATCGCTGATGTCCATCTCTTCCATCAGTCGTGGGAAGAGGTGGTCAGTGTATACTTTGTGACCGAACTCAACAGCACGGTTGGTAACAAGAATTTGCAAACCTTCGTTGTTCAATCCACCTGATTTACCTGTGTCCATCATGAACACGTTCGATACGCCATAGAACGCTGCAATGCGGGTTCGCATTTCATCACGGACAGCGATGTACTGCATTTCTTCAAGCGTGTCCATAAACTTGACCCAGTTGACACCACCTCGTCCGCTTTGACTTTCGATGCCGACCTTCGGAATGTAATGTGGGTCACGTTCAAGTTTCTCATCAACGCCCTTCCAAAACGATTTCATCGATTCAAGATTGTCCGTGGTGATTGAAATCAAACCACGTGGGACACGGCGCTTGCTGTATGCTGTGTACATGTAGTTGTCCATCGCTGTAAGCGTCATAGCCTGACGCCAAAGTGTTGACACAGGCGATTTACCATACAACTTCGACGGATTGTATTTACTCACGTGAATAACTTCACCCTTGAGATAGTATTGCGTCTTCCCTGCACCACCTGTGTTGACGTGGTGCACATCTTCTAATTCGTGGTTGCATATCTCGCAGTTGTTGTCGGTTTCGCTGTAGCCACGCACTTGATTGCGATGCAATGGGCACACCTTGTATCGACCGCCACGTACACCTCGCTTGTCCGCAACGATACGCATGAAGATAGGGTCGCCACGCAAAATCTCTTTGACACGGTAAAAGGCTACTTCGTTGGTCTCAGGGTCGACGTAGTATTCTTTGACGAGAATCAAAAACGCGTCGTCCATGATGTTAAGGTCATATTCTATTTCACGCAGCACGTCCATGAAGTTCTGTTCCATCGAGTTACGTTGATTGACAAGCCATCGGCCATACACCGTTTCGTTCGGGTCAGGGTCACGGACGTCACCACCGCATTCGACGCACGTATCGACATCGTGCTGATACTCCTTGTCACACTCTATGCACTTCTTGTGAAACTTCTTGTCCCAGTAGTACCCACGTCGGAATATCTCTTGTTGCAGCGTCGAAAGCACTGTGCGAAGAATCAGGTTCTCAGATGCAACCGAGTATAGTGCAGGTATTGTAATACCTTGAACAATAACTGGCTCTTGGATGCCCGTTGTGTACAATGGCATCTGAGGCTCAGGTGTACGTCGTCGTCTAAATCGGTCGGCCAAACGACCAAGAACACCCTTGACTTTTTCATCTGCCATCACAAATCACTTCCCCAAGAACGAATAGTGTCCGCATCAACACCCCATGCATCTAATTTCTTTTGGACAGCGTCAGCGTCGTCCTTCCAGTTTTCAAACATGACCAACATACGATACTGCTCCTTTTTCATCGTGTCATTCTCTTCAAGGAATCGCAATGCGGCCTTTGCTTGAGTCGACTTTAATTGCAAGTGCGGAAGCACTCCGTTAAGAACTTTCTTCAAATCATCTCGTGAGTGGAAGTTGAGTCGATGCGTTGTGCGCTTGCTGTTCTTTGACATCTTTTCGTCGAGCGAAAGTGTACCACAGCCAAGCGTTTTCTGTAGTCGCTCGCAATGAATGCGTCCTCTGTCTCCAGTGGCTACCGCTGATGCACGGACTTCACCACGTTTGGTAATGAAAATTGAACCATCAGCGTCCATGAATCCCGCAGCATACGCCCACGGGTCTTTGATGACAAGTCCGTCGCACGAAAGGAGAACATATTCTCCACGTCGAGGTGCTTTGACAATATCCATCTCCTCGCCAAACATTGACAGCAACTTGCTCATGCGTGTGGCTGAAAGTCGATTCACACCTTTCTCAATTAAGTTGGCAGTGATGTCACGAGCACCCATGTGCCCTTTGTCTTGCAATTCTTTCTTTGCCAATTCAAGCCAATTTTTCTGTTCTTTGCTGAGTGTGTCGATTTGATGAAGACCGCTTCGCCACATCTTGCGTGCGTCTTGTCGCTGTTGCATAGCAGTAACCCAAGCACTTCGTTCTTCGTCACCCCAAACATCCTCAAAATCATCGAGCATCTTGAGGGCTTCATCGGCTGCTTCCCACATGTGACAGGCTCGCAACAAGGTTGATTCTCTTGCTGTACCAAACGTACGGAGCGATTTGAGGTTGCGGTCGCTCAAACCAAGATTGCGAATGGTGTCAGC
>CERF01035437.1_pt1 | contig 12209 bp, 16 predicted proteins | sample 530961 | NCBI WGS metagenome assembly CERF01 (sample SAMEA2621151, study PRJEB7988) | marine metagenome | isolation source: saline water (ENVO:00002010), including
GGGATTCCGTTTGTGAAATACATGTCGTATGTATATACATGTATATTGTCCCACTCTTTTGTAGAACTAATACCTTTTTTTTACGTTCGTATATACGTTTGTAATACTATATATATATGTTATATATATTTATATATTGATATATACTTAGTAATACTACAAAGAAAGAATTAAAAATAAGAAAGAAAGTAAAGGTGGTACCCTTTTGGTATATGTGACTACCCACCCATATAGGTCTATAAACAAAAATAACCCCTATTACAGAGGTTATCTTTTATTTCTGGGGTCTACATACCCCTTTGTGTCTTAAAGTGTCTTAGAAGTGTTTATTTTCTTTTTGGGTCTGCTAACATTGCTGATATAGGTTTTCTACCTGTACCATCACCATTACCTATATCTATTATCTTTTGTATTTGCATTTCAAGTTCTTTTATTTTTCCTAATATCGCCTCCTCTTTTTCTGATGAGTTGTTTCCTTTTAACATTTCTTTTAGGTTAGCTATCTGAGCTCTTAATCTTTTTATCTTTTCTTTATTTTCCATATTATTTAATTTTTATACCAAACCCCATAAACTTTTGCTCCAGAAGGTGTAGTACAATAATACTTTCTTTTTATTACTTCTTTACCCTCCGCTTGTTTGTGATACTTAGGATTTTTACTATTTAACTTTTTCTTTTTCATTAAGCCATTCTTGTACCAGGCATTCCTTTTTCATAAACTGGATTATCCATTGCTGAAGGTCCCATTTTATTTTCAGGTCCTGATTTTTTCATTGAATTAGCTTTAGCGCTCATCATAGCGTTTGCTTGTTTCTCATTAAAACATTTCATTTCTAATCCTTTCATTAATATTTGTTTTGCTTGGTCTGGAGTTTTTGCTTTTCCAAACATTGCTTTTATTTGAGCACACATTTTCTTTTTATCACCTTTTGCCATTTTTTTATTTATTTATTTATTTATTTGTTATTTATTTATTATATTTTAAAAGTAATCCCAATTTTTCCACCAGTTCCTTTGGTTTTATGGTATTTAGATTTTTCAGATATAAATCCAATACTAGGACTAATAGTTACTTTTTTACTAACTGGAATATTAAACCCTCCTCCAATTACAATTTTATGATGTTTTTTAGAACTACCTCCTTCAGCAAAAATAGTTGGTCTAGTTCCTTTATGAGGTTTTTCATATACATTAGTATCTAAACTGGTAATATCTACCTTTTTCTTTTCTTTTTTCTTTTTTACAACCGACATTTTATTTTCTTTTTTTTGTTGTGAACTTTCTGTTGCGTTTATGTTTTTTTTCTATAGCTTTAGAAAATTCAGTTGCGTTATTAATATATTGTTTTGGTTGTTGTCTCATTTTTTCTTTTTTACAGAACTGTTTACTTTCTTAATCATCCTGTCTATTCTAGCCGCTTGAGACTTATGCATTTTAGATGCTTTCTTTAACTCGCTAGATATTACTTTTAATGTTTTTTTATCCATTTTATTATCTTTTACCTGTACCTTTAGATTTTCTAGTTCCTGTAGATGGAGATTTTCTGTTTTTTGGGTAGTTGTGTTTCTTCCCTTTTTTTCTACCACCTTCTCCTTTTCTACCTCTGTTTTTACATTCACACTCAAAACCAACTATCTTACCACCTTTATGAGAAGCGTCTAATCCATCGCCGTTGCCGTAAGTCCCCTTTTGTCTATTATAACGATTTAACTCTACACGTTTTTTACGTCTAGATTTTTTTTCATTACGATATTCTCTTTTATAATCTCTATGAGCCATTGTTATTTACACTTACAAGATTTAGGGGGCTTACCACATTTACGACAAATTTTACTACAACCGCAACCCATTATCTTTTTCTTCCTGTAGATTTAGTTTTTCTTTTTCCTGTTGAACTCTTTTTTTTAGTAGTCTTTTTCTTTTTGCTACCATAACTCATTCCGTATGCCATTTTTTTATTTTTAATAAGGTTAATATTTTACAAAGATAGTGAAAAAGTATTTATTAACAAAACAAAATCATTTAAATAATTTTATTATATTTGTATTATAAATTAAATTAAATGGACAAACCAAAATTACCTCAATTAGCTTGGAATTTAACTAAATCTTTAGTAAATTACGCGAAGTCTGGATTTGAAAATACCACTAAAAAGAAATATAAAAAAAGATTAAGTATTTGTGATGCTTGTGAATTTTTAGATAGAAAACAAAGCAGATGTAATTCTTGTGGTTGTGTTGTGGTTGTAAAAGCAAAATGGGAAGTAGAAAAATGTCCAGAAGATAAATGGTAATTAAAATAAATTAAAATGAATATACCTGAAGGATTAATAAGAAAAGTAATTGTTTCCGCTGGAGATAGAGATATAACATATCTTAGAGGTCAAACAATTGCAAAAGGAGCTTTACAAATAGTTGATATAACATTTGACAAAGCTTACTCAGAACATTTCCAAGAAGCTAGATATAATATATATGTAGTTCCATCTGGAGAAAGATATACAAGACTTTGGAAGTCTATACCTGGAAATAAATGTGTTCCAGAATATGAGTTAGGAATTGAAAAAGAATTATCATGATAAAAAGTTCAATGGGAAATATAGTTCTTATAGAACTAGAAACAGAAACTGAAGACAAACATGTACTTTCTGATGGTACAGAGTTATGGCTTGATACTGAAATAGATAGAATGTGGCATGCTAGACAACATGGTATAGTAAGACATTTACCTCCAAATCCACATAAAAGAGTTGAAGATAATATAAAATTACAAAAAGGAGATAAAGTATTTATACATCATTTAGTAATTGATAAGTCTGTTGAGATAGAAGGAAAAAAATATTATCAGTGTGATATAGAACAAATATATGCTTACGAAAGAGATGGTAAAATAGAAATGTTAATGGACTATATATTTGTAGAACCTATACAAACTAAAGAAAATGTAACCGAATCTGGTATTATTACGAATATAAAACAAGAAGAAACAAAAGACAGGGGTATTGTTAGACATATTAATAAGTTTACAGAAGATTTTAATATTGGAGACAAAATTCTTTTTCAAAAAAACTCAAACTATAAAATGAAAATAAATGATAAATATTTTTATAGAATGAGAAATAGTAACGCTTTATGTATATTACCATAATGGAAGAAAAAACAGAAATTCAAATTTATGTTGAAGAAACACTAAGTGAACTTTTAGACGCCGCTAAAGAAGGTATATCTACTTTAATAGCTGATGTTAGAAGACCTATAGGTGATGATGTTGCAGATGAAAGACGAAAGAATGCTTTAGAGTCAAAGAAAAAAGCATTTATGGACGCTCAAGAAATGATGGAAGCTTTGGTTAAATTAGACCAAAGAATGAAAGGAGAAAAAGTAGTAGAAAATAATAAGGATAATCACTTTAAGGGTGGTGCCGCAGAAAAATTTGCAAAATGAATAAAGGTTTAGAAAAACTTGACGATTACAAACATAAAGATGAAATGATAAATAAAATTATGTTGTATTCATATTTACTAATAACAAATCAAATGTCTTTTGATGATTTGACAAATTTAGAACATGAAGAAGGTTTTGGTTTAATATTTGACCCATACGACCCCAATATTAATGAAGACGAAATAATTGACACACTTCTAGACCACTTTATATACCTAGAAGAATACGAGAAGTGTCAAGACCTAATAGACTTAAGAAACGAAAAAAAATAAAAAAAGGGACATAAAGTCCCTTTTTCTATATATGTAATATCTTTTATGCTATTACATTTGTAGAATCTGTCTTAGCTACAGTTTGAGCTATAGTGTCTACAAGAACCACTTCAGTCCATCCTGGTTTACCTTGACCATTAAATTTAAGAACAGCTCTAGTGTTAGCGTTTTCATAAGCACTAGCTATGTTACTTAATCTAACTAATCCAGAAGCACTTTGGTCTGGAAAACTAATAGTTCTACCATTAACTTTTATAGTTCCTAAATCAGTTAAGTCTGTTATAGAACCAAGGTGGTCTACAAAAATTTCGTTAGCTCCACCAAAATTAAAGTCAACAGTTAAGTTGTCAACAAAAGGTGAGTCTAAACCAGCTCTGTTTAAATTAGATGTGTCGTACCAGATAATAAAATCATCAGACTCAGAAGCGTCTTCATAAGCTAATATAGCTCTTTTTGTGTTTATCATTAAGTCTTCACTTCTAACTTGTTCAGCAGGTTTTGCAAAAGAAACTCCATTTTTTACTTCACAGTCTAAACTAACAAGTTGAGACGACTTTGAAGAAACACCAAAACCATTAACAACATGTACACATGGTTCAACTGTTCTAATTTTAATTGGTCTTCCTCCATTTTGTCCAGCTGTATCAGCATATAAAATTTCTCCTTGAACTCTAATTAAGTCTAAACCTAAACTAGAACCATCAGTAGTTATGTCTTGTTTAGTATTAGCATCGTAGTGAGCTTCTGTACCATGTAAAAATAATCCAGTAGAACCTGTTGCTTTTACTTTATATATAGTTCCTGGAACATAGTCGGAAGAAGCTATATCAAAAGTTCCTACTGAATCTCCAACACTACCAATTCTTACATACTCTCCATTAGTAATTCCGTGGTCAGCACCAGTAGCTACAGCGTCAGTAGCAGCAGTAGCTGTAGTTACATCTACACCAGTGTCTGTTTCTACATTAGTACCATATATAATATGCTCTGTACTAAGTATCATGTTTTTTGCGTCAGCAAGTGTAGTTCCGAACTCTTCATGTCCGTACTTTAACACATTAACGCTAATTAAGTTTGCCATTTTTTTTTATTTTTTATTATTAAAAAGATTGATTGTGATACAAATATAATTATATTCTGGGAATATTCCTAATTATTTACTATATTTGTATAATTGAATTAAAGATGAGTAAAGAAATAATACAAGGAATAGAAGTAGACATCCCAAAAAAACCAAAAAAAAGTTTAATAATTGGTTTTAATAAAAGTAAAAAAAATCAAAAATGGGAAAGAACTTCAATGCCAAATAACTGGGATTCTTTAAGTGAGGTAAATAAAAATAAATTTATTGAACAAGAATTTGAAAGAAGGTTAAATGGTGTTTGGTTTATGAATAATGGAACTCCAACATATATAACAGGGGCTCATTATTATTATTTAAACTGGTGTAAAATTGATATTGGTTATCCAGATTATTGGGATAGAGATAGAAGGTTTTTTCTTGTATGGAACGCGGTTAGAAAAGATAATCATAGTTTTGGTTTAATAATGCCAAAACATAGAAGACAGGGTGCGTCTTGGAAAGCCGCGGCTATAGTTTTACATGATATATCACTTTCGTATAATTCTAATGGAGGTATATTAAGTAAAACAGGAAGTGACGCTAAAAAGCTCTTTGACAAGGTTGTTTACATTTTTAGAAAGTTACCGTACTTTTTTCAACCAATTATTGAAGGTACTGACTCTCCTAAAACTGTTTTGTCTTTTAAAAAACCTGGGGAAAGAATTACAAAAAATAATAAAAAGGTTAAAGCCTCAGAAGCTTTAGATAGTCAAATAGATTGGAGAAATACTAAAAATAATTCGTATGATGGTGAAAAATTAAAAACTTTTATTTCTGATGAGGGTGGTAAATGGTTAGAAGCTGATGTTTCAAAAAACTGGCAAATAGTAAAACCAGCATTATCACAAGGTAGAAGAATTATTGGAAAAGCTTTTTTACCATCAACAGTAAATGAAATGGAAGAAGGGGGTAAAGCTTTCAAAGATATATGGGATGATTCTGACCAAGAAGATAAAGTTATAGGAACACATAGAACTAAATCTGGTTTATATAGATACTTTACTCCCGCGTATGATGGATTTGAAGGATTTATAGATGAGTATGGGTACAGTGTTATTGAAAATCCAAAGAAAAAAACATATGATAAATATGGTGATGAAATAAAAATAGGTAGTAAAGATTATTTACAAAAAATAAGAAACGGATTTAAAAATGATACTAATAAATTAGCGGAACATAAAAGACAATTTCCATGGACTCCAGAAGAAGCTTTTCGTGTTAGTACAGATGAATGTTTGTTTGATTCAGAAAAAATATATCAACAAATAGATTTTATAGAAGGCTCTGGAAATAAGATGGTTACAAAAGGTAATTTTATTTGGAGTGGGGCTGTTAAAGATAGTAAAGTTGTTTGGAGACCAGACAAAAAAGGAAAGTGGTCTGTTGTGTTTTTACCAGACTCAGAAAAAAATAATAATCAAACTATTAAGTTTGGAAACAAATATCCTGGTAATGAATTAGAATATGTTTCTGGTTGTGACCCTTTTGACCATGATGTTACTACAGATGGAAGAAGGTCTGATGCGGCTAGTTATGTTTTTAGAAAATTTAACGCTCACGAACAAGATAGTTCACATATGTTTGTTTGTGAGTATATACATAGACCTCCGAAAGCGGAAATATTTTTTGAGGATATGTTAATGCAATGTGTGTTTTATGGATGTCCTATATTAGTGGAAAATAATAAAATAGGATTAATACAATATTTTAAAAGAAGAGGTTATGAAAAATATTTAATGGCAAGACCAGAGTCAACACATACTAAGTTTAGTAAAAGACAAACTGAAGTTGGAATACCAGCTACTGGTGTAGCGGTCGCTAATGCAATAGTAGATTCAATACAAGCCTATGTGTATGATTATGTTGGTGTTAATAGTGAAGGGGCTATAGGAAGAGTGTTTTTTTATAACTTATTAAAAGACTGGTTAGAGTTTGATGTAAACAATAGAACAAAATATGACGCTAGTATGGCTAGTGGTTTTACTTTACTTGCGTCACAAAAATATATAAAACCAAAGGTTGAAATAAAGTCAACACAACCTTTTGTACATAAATATAACAATAATGGAAAAATATCTAAAAGAATAATATAATGACAAATAGAGAGTACAACGGTTTCCCAGACCCTTTCGTTTCACGAGAAGAGAAATTAGAAAAAAGTTATGGGCTTCAATACTTTAAAAAAATGTATGATGAATGGGCTAATGAAGAAATAGGAAGTGGTTCCTATGTGTCTCGTAATGAGAGATATACAAGATATAGAGAGTATGCTGAAGGAATGCAATCTGTTGAGTCATATAAAGATTTATTAGGGGCTAATGGTGATAGTTCTTATTTAAATTTAAATTGGGAGGTAGTACCAGTAATATCAAAGTTTGTTGATATTATAGTTGGTGGTTTAACTAACCAAGAATATAAAATAAAATGTACAGCTATAGATAAATTTTCAAAAGATTTAAGGGCTGAAGACAGATTAAAAAAATTAACTCGTATGGAATTAAAACAATTTCATGCGGAAATGTCTGGATTAACAGGTATTCCTTTTGATAAAGGAGATGCAGAATTACCAGGTTCTATTGAAGAGTTAGATTTACAAATGACTTTAAACTATAAACAGGCTACAGAAATAGCTATGGAAGAAGGTATAGAGTTAACTTTTTATTTAAATGATTTTGAAGAAATTAAAAAAAGAGTTGCTAGAGATTTAGTTGTTTTAAATATAGGAGCTACTAAAACTGATGTAGAAAATGGTAAAATATCAATAAGATATGTAGACCCTGCTAATTTAATAACTTCACATTCTTCAAGACCAGATTTTAAAAATATTGAATACGCTGGAGAAGTAACTTATATGACTATAGGTCAATTAAGAAGAGTTGCTCAGGATGAATTTACTGATGAAGAGTATATGGATATTGCTAGAAACAATGCTGGTAAATATGGTAATCCTAAAATGTTAGGTAAAAGTTCTTATTATTATAATGAGTATGAGTTACATGAATATGATACATATAAAATAGCTGTGTTAGATGGGGTTTTTAAAACAATAGATTCTTTAAATTACGAAAAAAAGAATAATAAGTTTGGAGGTTATTCAATACACAAAAAAAATGAAAAATATAAAGCTCCGAAAAATTCTAAGCACGAAAGAAAACAATTAAAAACAAATATAGAAAACATATATAGAGGAAAATATATTATAGGAACAGATTATATTTTTGATTATGGTTTGGCAAAAAATATTTTAAGACCAAAAAGTAATTTATCAAATGTAATTTTACCTTATTCTATTTACGCTCCTAATATATTAAATATGAACAATAAAGGACTTGTTGAAAGAATGATTCCTTTTGCTGACCAAATACAATTGTGTCATTTAAAAATACAACACCTAATGTCTAAAGCTAAACCTAAAGGTTCTGCTATTGAATTAGGAGCTATAGAAAATGTAGGTAAAGGAGATGGAGGAACATTTACTCCTATTGAAGTTCAAGATATATATCAACAAACAGGAAATCTTTACTATAGACAACAACAAGATGATGGAAGCGCAAGTGGTTCATTACCTATACAAGAGTTGGGTGGTGGTATTGGAGGAGCTTTACAAGAATTAATACAGATATATCAATATAATTTACAAATGATTAGAGATGTAACTGGTATTAATGAAATTAGAGCTGCAGAACAACCAGATAAAAATTCATTAGTAGGTGTTCAAAAAATGGCTTTGTTAGCTTCTAATAACGCTACAAGATGGATAAACCAAGCTTTATTGTCTATAACCCAAAACACAGCTAAAAGTATAGCTTTAAGAGTTGCTGATTTAGTTAAATACAAGGGAGCTTATAAAGGTTATGTACAGGCTATAGGAGAGTATAACATGAAGGTAATAGAAGTTGGTAAAGATGTTACTATGGCTGATTATGGAATTATGATAGAACCTTTACCAGATGAAGAAGAAAAAGCTTTGTTAGAACAAAACATACAAGCTTCTATACAAGAAGGAGCTTTAAGAATTGAAGACGCTATAACTATTAGACAAATAAACAATGTTAAATTAGCTAATCAAGTTTTAGTTATAAGAAGAAAAAAATATCAAGAAGAAGCTGCAAAAGCAGCTCAAGCGAACGCTAGAGCTAACGCTGAACAACAAGCTGCGGCTGCTCAACAAAAAGCTCAAGCTGATGCTCAGTTAAGACAAATGGAACAACAAGCTGAAATGCAAAAGATGCAAGCTGAGTTTGAAATGAAAGAAAAATTTGCTCAAGCTGAACATAATAGAAAGTTAGAAATAATTTCAAGAGGTGGTGAAATTAAATCAGAACACATTAGAATATCACAAGATGACTCTGATTTAGTAAGAACCAGAGTAAAATAGTTGTATAGTGAAATAATTTTTACTATATTTGTAAATATTAATTAAATTAAAGTAAAATGTCAAAAAATAGATTTGAAAAATTGGCTGCTAAAAGTATGGGGTTTGACTTAGCAGAAGAAACAGAAACAGTTGAACAAACTGAAAATGTTGAAAAAACAGAAACAGTTGAACAAACAGAAACTCCTAAACAAGAAATTGTAGAGGAATCAACGGAACCCCAAGAAAAAAGTTCTTTGACAGAGAAAACAACTCAGGAAACTAATGAAGATTCTGAAGTAATTCAAAAAAGTTTGGATGAACTATTAAGCGAAAAGACTAATGGTAAATATTCAACATATGAAGAACTAGAGTCTGCATTATCTACACAAAGTACATCGTCAAGTTTTGCTAACGAACAGATAGAAAAACTAAATGATTATGTTGCTAAAGGTGGAAATGTTGATGAGTTTTTACGGACTCAAACAGCTAATTATGACGAGATGGATGAAACAGATATAATTAAATCACATATTAAATTTAATAATCAAGATTTAAGTAATGATGAAATTGATTTGTTATTCAAAAGTAAATATAAGCTAGATGAGGATGTACATACGCCAGATGAAATAAAATTATCTAAAATTAAGATAAAAAGTGATTCTAAAAAAGCGAAGTCTGAATTGAAAAAATTTCAAAAAGACAACGCTGTTCCTAAACAACATAGAGAAAAGGTTAATAATGATAAAATGACCGAAGCTAGTATGAAGTTATGGCACGACAAAATAGATGAATCTTTATCTGATTTTAAAAGTGTAGATTTTGATATTAATGATAAGGGAGATAAGTTTTCATATTCATTAAATAACGAAGCTGTTGATAATGTTAAATCATCTACAAAGAATCTATCATCTTTTTGGAACAGGTATGTTAATAAGGATGGCAGTGAAAATATTGCTAAACTTAGTAAAGAGATGGCTGTTTTAGAAAATTTAGATTCAATAATAAGAAGTGCATACGCTCAGGGTGTGTCTGAAGGAAAAGGAAATGTTATAGAGGATATTAAAAACCCTTCCTACACTCCAGATAACTCGGCTGATACTTCTAAACCTCTTTCTATAGCTCAGCAAATTGCCGCAGAGTTAAGAAAGAATTTATAATAAATAAGTATTAATAAAATAAAATAAACAAAAATGGCATATACTACTACACCTGGAATTCCTAGTGCTTTTCAGGTAGCTACAAATGAAAACTATGTATCTACACTTAGTATTCACCAACCAGAAGTTGCTGAAGACTTTGTACACAGATACGGTGAGCAGTCATTAATGGGGTTCTTAGACTCTATTGGTGCTATGGCTCCAGTGTCTCAACGTAAATTTGAGCACTATGAAGATGATTTTTTACATCAAAATTTTAAACAAACAGGTACTCCAACAATTGCAGTAGGTGGGACAACTATTACATTAGACCCTACTTTCTCTTCTGATGGTACTACTTCTGGACACTTTTTTATAAGAGTTGGTGATATTGTTCAAAACTCTTATGGAGAAATTGCTCTTGTTACTGCTAAGCCAGCTAACAACACAGCTACTTTAGTTCCTTACAAAAATGCTTCTTGGACAGCTTTAACTGCTTCTGATGTGTTAATTGTAATTGGTAATGAGCATGCTGAAGGTACAGGTCAACCAGATGGAATTACTCCAACTGCTAACCACTACGAAAACTATACTATGATTATGAAAGACTCTTTCCAAGTAACTGGTTCTGAGGCTACTAACAAAATATGGTTTAAAGTACAAGATGCTGCTACTGGTAAATCAGGTTACTTATGGTACTTAAAAGGTGAGGGTGACACATTTAAAAGATTTAACAACTACTGTGAAATGCAAATGTTATTAGGTCAAGTTGCTACTAACACAAACGCTGCTTTAACTGGTACAATTGGTTCTGGTGGTATTAATGGTACTGAAGGTTTAATTGACTTTATGAGAAGTGGAAACTCTCAAACATACAACCAATTAGCTGGATTTAACTTATCTGACTTTGATTCTATGATTCGTACTTTAGATGCTAACAGAGGTGCTAAAGAAAATACTATGTGGTGTGGTATTGACTTATCATTAGCTATTGACGATGCAGTTGCTGCAATGTTTGCTGGTGGAGGTATTTCTTACGGAGCATTTAATGGTAATGAAGAAATAGGAGTTGCTTTTGGATTTAAATCATTCGCTAGAGGTGGTTATACTTTCCATAAGAAATCTTATGAAGCGTTAAGTTACTCTCCAATGTTAGGAGCTACAGGATATAACTATTCTGGAATGGGTCTTCTAATACCTGGTGATATGGGTAAAGATGCAAAAACTAGAGAGTCTATTCCTTCTTTAAGAGTTAGATATAAAGAAGCTGGAGGATACTCTAGAAAGATGGAGCACTGGTTAACAGGTTCTGCTGGACTTGCTAATCCTACTTCTGATGTTGACGAATTAAGATGTCACTACAGAACTGAAAGAGGATTTGAAGGTTTTGCAAACAACAGATTTATCTTGATTGAAAGAGCTTAATAAGCTTTTGTTTACATAAAGAGCGGGAGGGATTTGTCTCCCTCCCAATCTTTTTTATTAATTATATTAAATTTAAAAAAATGGCAAAAAAAAGAAAAACGCAAATATACAGACTTGTATATAAAAATGAAAGACCTGCAACTGAAGGTAGGCACTATCCAGTAAGTTATAGAATACCATCTATTGATGAAGTTTTTTGTGAAGAAACTGGAAGAAACAGAAAAATTCAATATGTTTTAGGGGAACAATCTATTTATGCAGATGAACAAACATCTATGAATCCTGTATTAGGAGACATTATATTTAACAATGGTTCATTACCTGTACAATATCAACAAGTTACATTAAAAGAGTTTTTAGATAAATCTAACTATAATATTTCTAATGAACATAGAATGAATGGTAAGAAAAAAATATTTGAACTTATTGATGATGAGGTAAACGCTGAAAAGA
>CERF01028071.1_pt1 | contig 12113 bp, 24 predicted proteins | sample 530961 | NCBI WGS metagenome assembly CERF01 (sample SAMEA2621151, study PRJEB7988) | marine metagenome | isolation source: saline water (ENVO:00002010), including
ACTTCGGATATTCCAAGATATCCACAGTAAATTTAAAAATCCTCCATGGTTAGGGTTCTTAGTGCTAGGAATATTGATTGGATTAGAAGAACGGTACATTAATTGGAAAACTAAGATGACCGTAGACAAAGCAATCAAAGATTATAACGACGCAATAGACACAGATGTAGTTACACCTGAGGTAAGAGAACACGACGATGGGAGTATTTCAATAGGACATCCTTTCGATAAAGAACCATGAAACTCTTCGCAGCAATAGAAAAAGCACTATTAGAACGGTGGAAAAAAATAAAAATAGCATTAAAAATTAACAAATGGCCGTTGTTAAACATGAATGAACAGCGGTTACAACTAAAAAAACAATATCTTGAAAGTCTTTTAAAAAAATAACCCTTACATCCACCACCTATGAATCAAATTAACCCTTGGTTTGCTGCCAGAACACATATTCAAGCAGAATCGGAATTACCAACGATTATGCTAAAAGAAATGTTAAAGATAGCAAAAAGTTTAGAGTACAGTCAAAGTACTACTAATATGAAAGATAAAAGTTATAGAACCTCTAGCAATAGTTGGTTACATGACGATAGCTGGATAGCTGGTATTTTACACAACATAATGATTAGTGTTAATACTGGTTATTTTTGTTATGATTTAGTACATTTTGATGATCAAATACAAGTAACTCAATATAAAAAGACTCAACACTATGGTTGGCATATAGACCAAGGTCCAATAAATAATGACAGACCTTTACCTAGAAAACTATCTATAACCTTATTATTAAATGATAATTTTGAAGGCGGAGACTTAGAAATATATAGTCCACAAGATCAGACTATTTATCCAGTACCAATGAAAGCTGGTAGTTACTGCGTGTTTCCATCATGGGTAGTACATAGAGTATCACCTGTTACAAAAGGTACAAGATATAGCCTTGTTGCTTGGATGAATGGACCACAGTTTAAATAGTTATGACAACACTAAATTCTTTAGGTTATCAAAAAATAAATAATATTTTACCAGTAGATTTTTGTAATAAAACATCTCAAAAATTTACTGATGAAGTAATTAAAACTCAACCTATGGTTTATAACTGGAATAGAGGATGGGTTTGGAAATGTTATAATCCAGCTGAACTACAAGAGATGTATAAACAAGTTCAATCTAAAATTGAAACTGTTGTAGGAGAAAAACTTTTACCAACTTATTGTTTTATAACTGGATATACTAATAATTCATATATGGCTAGTCATAAAGATAGACCATCATGTGAAATTAGTGTATCTATAAACTTAGCATCTACCATTGATTGGGGACTTTATATTACAGACCTACAAGGTTCTACTACTAAAGTTATTACTAACGTGGGCGATGGAGTTATTTATTTAGGTCCACAGGTAGAACATTGGAGAGATTTATTAATAACAGATAAACCAGAATTTTATATACAAACTTTCTTTCATTATGTAAAAGCAAATGGAGAATATGCTAAATACCAAGGCGATAAATTTTTGACATAATTTTGTCTGACCTATGCGGATATTCCGGCGGCCTGTCAACCCCCATTGGGGTACGGTAAACCGGCCCGCTCGGCCTTCGGCCTCGCTTTTTTTTTCGGCGGCGGTGGACAGTTTGTACGCTGGCACACTTGACACATGCATTGCACCGTGGTAAGCGAGCGAGTGCGAAGCACGAGCGGAGCGTCTCACCTCTGAGACTGATGCGACTGGCTCGCCATCTGTGCGGTTGTAATGTTACGGAATGTAAACATATTGCTTGACATATACAGATACATGATATATAATTATAATATAAACAATCAGAGGTAAACCTTATGAGCCATCCAGTAAACGACGAGCTACTAGAAACACTATACGAAGAAGAGCTAGACTATTTTACAACACATAATCCATGCGGTATATTCACTCAAGATGACATAGCCAATGCCGCTGAGATTATGGCACGTAAACGCTTTGAAGAGTTATGTTACTAAATGTAAACAACACTTGACTTATTACTCATTATCAACTATTATTATAATATAGCAATCAATCAAACATCATGCTTAACTATCAACAACAACTACAAGCAACCATCGAACACCTACAGATGCAATGCAAACCACAGTTAATGACAGTTAGATATACTAAACTGCCAACAACTATTAATCGTCCTCGTAAATCAGTTAAGTTTTAATTATGTACAAAGATCCATTCGGTTTTAAAAAAGCTCTCAATACTAAGTCACTTGATAAGCTAAACCAAAAACAACTTGACCAACTAGCAACCATCCTTAAAAAAATTAAATGACTAAACAACAGTATCAAGAGTTATTCAATACTCTTACTCCTAGAATGCAAAAGCAACTCATTGAGTATGCAACACAACTAGAGAATGAGCAACAAGCTCTAAATAATTTTCACAATGACAAGAATTATCCATACCATGACCCTGCCGACGAACCAGAGCATGGTGATTTTATTATCAAAGGTAACACATTATACTTATGATTACTAACAAGAAAAAAGACGAGCTCGAAAAAGCCAGAGAAGCTGACAATCGACGCCACCTTTCATATATTACAATTTGTAACGACGACTTGCTATATTTAGCAGATCATTGCTATAATAGAATTGATGAGAGGTTAAAAAACATTTGTGACCGTCTCTTATTATCCGCACTACATCATTAACTATGCAATTAAAATCATTCGCCACTAATCGTACATTATTAATTTTTGACGATGGCACAGAAATATTCTTTAGTTATGAAACACCAGTTGCAGGATATTCTAACAAATTAGGTTATGTTAAAACTGATCATTGGTATAGTTCGACAACTACTCGCCACATTAACAGATACTTAAATGATTACTCAGATATTCCAAATCCTGAGCAAATCCCATCCGTTGATCAATCAGTTATTAACAACTTAATTAGAGAATATATACCTAATAGGTATTAATACTCACAATGACTTCTCACCCACTTATTCACTTTTTATTATTATGTTTAACATGTTTGTATCCGTCCCTTTTAGATCATCTACTTTTTTATCAGATGTAAAAGTTGACATTGCCAATGCTAAAGCCGTTGTATACTTTCAAGACGGATCCGTTTACGGATACCGCAATGTATCAAAACGAGCTATTATGAATATTCTAGTTAATCCTTCAATCAGTCTTGGATTCTGGTGTAATAGAAATTTATTCCAATCTCGCAGAGCCAGAGAGGACTGGAGAGTTATCCCTAAGGATAATAAAACAATGCGTAACGGCTACTATGTTTTAGATTTACCAAAGTCTAAAAAGACTCATAAAGATGTTCAATTACCTAACTTTGTATAATGCAAACTTATCAAATGTTTTTAGGCTTAAACCGTCCAGATAATGAGATCATTACTACTGAGCAGTTTAACGCCTACACTTCCGAAGTGTTAGATACAATGTTCGACGGTTACACCATATCGGACGCCGTCGGAAATTGGAAAGGAGAAAGGGAACAAACAAAAATTGTTTCTATATGTACCGAGTATAAAGACTTAGTACAAAAAGCCGCAAACCTTTATAAGGAATTTTTTGAACAGGATGCAGTCGCAATTTCTACCTTACCAGCACTTGAGATGGTTTAACCGCCATCTCTTTATTTTGTATCATTTGTTACAATTTCACAATAATCACAATAATCACAATAAACCACAATAACCATCACAATAACTAGTATTCACAATGACAAGGACGCAAGGACGCAAGGACGCATAGACAGTTCTCTCATCCTACGCATCTACCGTGCCGTACGCACACAACCACAAACACCAATACGCCGCAGGAGGTTAAGTATTCTTAATGATTGAATCAAATGAACATGACTATTGCACACATTGCGACTGTGTGTTAACATGGTTAGAGGAGGACATTTGTTCCTCATGTGAAACATTATTAATCAAGGAGGCATCCGATGAATAGATCAAAACTAGAAAAACTAATTACCGAGTTTGTTTACAAACATAATCTTGATGCTTCATTTGTACAACAAACAGAAGGTTTAAGCTACGTAAGATTTACATGTGAGGAGGACAATGATGAATAAATACCACGTTACTGACATTGAACTGTATACAACTGAGATGGGTGACGGAGATCCAGAATGGATGTTGTCTGATAAAGAAGTGTATGTCTTAAATCAAAGATGTTTGACTAGATGGGAAGCTAAAGATGAAGAAGATCTTTTAGATCGAATATTTAATTATTCTGGTTTTCCTGTTGAGACTATGACATACAAAACAAACAAAGTAACTGTCTCGTATCCACGTTATGATTGATACCCAAATAATGTTTGCCACACCTATTGGTATGACTACATTGTCTCAAGAAATTTGTGATCGTTTTAAACCTTTACAAGGTCAAGTACAAGCAGGTGCATCAACTGATCCAGTTCATTTTGATGTACTCAAGGACTTACCAGTATTAAAAGATATTATTACAGATGTCTTTACTCAATGGGTAAACAATACGTATAACTATCAAAATCAAAAGTGGAGAATGCTTACAAACTGGATTACAGATAATCCTGATGGCACACCAATGAGATTACATAGGCACTACAACTGTTCATTTTCAGCAGTATTGTACTTTGACAAGGTAAAACATGGCGAAGGTAATTTAATTTTAGAAAATCCTGTTGATCATTCAGATTTCTTTCCACAAAATACTAATCCTACAATCTTTAGCAATACAGAATACATGTGCCCATTGTATGAAAGATTATTACTTTTCTTTCCTTCAAAAATATATCACATGTACTTAGGCTACAAACCCACAATAACACCCAGACGCTCATTTGCATGCAACTTTGCTCCTATTGGAACATATGGGTCGGCTGATTCTTACATTAACACTAATTGGTTACAATTATGACTAGAAAGTATGAAGTTCGAGTCACACAGACTCATGTTGACTATTACCACATTGAGGCGGACAGTTCAGAAAGTGCACAACAACAAGTATTAGTTGGTGTATCATCTGGTATACTAGGTAATATAGTACTTGATGATACTATCAAACGCCAACCCATCTTTGATTATGCTATGGAGTTAGAACCCAATGACTGAATACCACGATCTCATGCAACAAGCAGAAGAGCACAACAAAAAGATGCATCGCACCAAAGACATCAATGTCAATGACTGTCTCACGTATGAAGACAGGGATGCCATCGCTAAAATCATTGACAAACGTGTTGCCCAAGAGTATGGTGACATGTATCCATTTCAATGGTCATTCAACTGTTCAGGACACTTTATTTGTTAACCACTATGACAATCGACATCACTCAACAACTTAACTACTCACAAGCAGTACGCCGAGCACGTCCAGAATGGGATGATGACAAGGTAAGAAAAGCGGCAGAGTACTTAGTCTTATACATGGACGTAAGACTAAAACCATACAAAGTAAATGCTAAATTAGATGAATTTGACAAAGATGGAGGATTCTTATTCTAATGTTAACAATGGAACAAGCTACTAACTTATCAGTAGTATTACATGATGCTCTTGGCAGAGCTAACGATTCAATTCTTACACACCCACTTGATCCTGAAGAGATCCAAGAACTTATTGATGAATTACTATGAACGACACCAAACTAAATGAAGAAATCGACGAGCAAATTGCTTACGATAACTACAGGCAAAGACTTAAACCTCTTTACTTGCTCATTAAACTAGACGTTGATGGGGATATTGTCTTTGATTATGACGATGCCGCCAAGTATGCTACGAACTTTTGTAACAACATGGAGTTCGAGCTGATTGACCATTGCTTGGAAGAAGAAGAAAACCCTTGTTTGTACATAGGAGGCGAAGAAGATAACAAACCGCTACTTCATATTACTTAATATCATTACAAACTGTTTTATCATTGCAGGTGTCACTCGTCATTGGCATCCTGCAAATTTTCACAATAATTACCACAATAACAAGGAGGCAGAGACGCATGGGACTTCTCGATCCACACAAAGTAAAATACCACGTTACACTCAGGAGTGGAAGAGAAATTATAATGAACAGTTCTCTCGACCCTGAAGAAGCTACATGGGATGCTCACGACGAAGCATGTCTCATGGATGATTACCTTACAAACATTACACCGATTTGCGATGTCTAACCGAAAGTACTACCCAAACAAAGTAAAACAAATACAGGCTATACCATCTAAACATTTTGAATCTATTGATTTTGAAGATTTAATGGATTGGAAGCTTGGTGGTTATGAACTACCAGAGGGTGTAGTGTGTCTTTTAAGAGAACGTAATCTCAAAACAAATAAAGTAAATGAATATACTTATCAACAAATGTCTGCCGCTAAACGCCGCACTCATAAAATCTTAAAGCAAGGAGATAGTGAGCTTACTATATGTACTCACACTCAAGTTGCACACATTGATGCCACAACTTTATAGGAGAACTATGAAAGACTCATTCAAGGACGTCTACACATATGCTAGTCAAGCACTCGATATGTTAGAACGTGAAAAGGATATCAATCCTAATTACAATGAAATAAAAAAACTATTAACCGACCAAGTAAACGACGAACTACATGATGTCAGGTATTCCCGAGTCACTAATTGAAGAACAAGTTAAACTGGAGAGATCACAGGTAAGTCAAGGTCTCAAGAGTCTCAACGATAATACATTCAAACTGGAGGACAAAAGCTATGCCTCAGCTACAGTTTATGGTATTGCATCTATAGACTCATTGTTACCACTATTGGTTGACAAGATCAAAATGACTAACCGCCGTATCCACGAAGGTCACACAGGTGTAGCATTCAAGGAGATCCACAAGTATCTTGCAGGTCTGGAACCACTAGCCGCCGCCGCTATAGCATGTAAGATTACATTTGATAAAGTGTTTAGCTTCAAAGAAGGTAGTAACTTCGCTGTCAATGTATGTGATTCTATTGGTCATGCCATTGAAGACGAGTGTCAGATGAGACACTATGAGGAGAAGGTACCTGCTCTATTAACTACACTAAAGAAAAACTATTGGCACAAGTCTATTGGTACACAGCAAAAGCTAGTCGTAATCAAGACTTTGATGAATCGTTACAAAGTACCTGCATGGACGCCATGGGGTAGATCCATTCGTGTCAAACTTGGAGGTTGGCTACTTGACTGTATCATGGAATCAAGTGGTTGGTTTACTCAGGAAAAGATAAGAGAAGGACATAAAACTGTTACGTATGTATTACCTACAGCTGAGTTTTTGGACATCAAGGACGAAGTTATGGCTACTGCTGAGTTGTTCTCGCCTTTAGCTTGGCCAATGCTAGTGCCACCAAGGGATTGGAGCAATGAAGAACAAGGAGGTTACATACTTAACGAAGTTATGTGTGGTCACGACATGGTCAGAAGAGGCGACCGCCACCGTATACAGGGAGAAACACCACTAGACTTTCTAAACAAAATACAGAAGGTCGGATATAAACTAAATCCCTTTGTAGTAAGTACTGCTGAGTTCTTACAAAAAAAAGAAATTAGTGTTGGGAAATTCCTCCCTATCATACATTATGACATACCTCCTAAACCTGTAGATATAGCTGAGAACAAGGAGTCGAGGAAGAACTACAGGAGAAGAGTAGCTGAAGTAATGAATAGACAAGCTCAAGAGACTAGAAGGTCTTGCCGTACTCGTATGACTATGGAAGCTGTGTCTAAGTTTAAAGATAGAGATGTGTTCTATATACCGTGGTCTTTCGACTATCGTGGTAGAGCATACCCAATACCTGCATTCCTTACTCCGCAAGATACTGACTTTGGAAAAAGTTTGATTAAGTTTGCTGAGTCAGCTGATGTTACACCTGAGTCGTACAAGTGGTTAGCTTTTCAAGTAGCTACAACGTATGGTCTAGATAAACATACATGGGATGACAGACAACAATGGGTCAAAGATAACATTGCCACAATAACTCGTATCGCCGAAGATCCTGTAGATAATATAGGAGACTGGGAAGGTGCAGAGGAGCCATGGCAGTTTCTTGCGGCATGTGATGAGTATTATCATTGCGTTCTCAAGAAGGATAGATTGACTACAAATCTATGTGTAGCAACAGATGCTACATGTAGTGGTCTACAGATTCTCGCAGGTCTCGCCCGTGATAAATCGACAGCACAACTTGTCAATGTGTTGCCATCTGATCGACCACAAGATGCCTATGCCGTTATAGCTGAGGTATCTATGCCTCATATACCTGAGGTCTTATGGCAAGTTTGGGATAGAAAATGTGTAAAACGCACAGTTATGACAATACCTTACAATGCTAAGGCGTTTAGTAACAGGCAATACATCAAGGAAGCTCTCAAAGAAAAAGGTATAGAGGTTGACAAGGACGACCTGACTCTTACAGTCAGAGCTGTCAGGGAAGCGATGTCTCTGGTAGTTCCGGGTCCAATGTCTGTTATGAAATGGATAGAGGACGAGGTGTCTAAAGCTATCAAACGTGGCGTTACAGAACTAGAATGGACAACACCATCTGGATTTGTAGTAGTACAACGATTGATGAAGAAGCAAATGGAAACTATTGATCTTAAACTTCTTGGTAGATGTCGCTTGACAGTTGCTACAGAAGATGGTAAAATAGTAGATAGGAGTCGGCATAAAGCCGCAACAGCTCCTAATCTCATACATTCGCTTGATGCATCTCTTTTACATGAAAGTGTCAAACGATTTGATGCACCCATCGCATTGATACATGACTCAGTTCTATGCAGAGCTACAGATATGTCTTTACTGTCTACCATAGTCAGGGAAACATACATGTACTTGTTTGCTGACCATGATTATCTAAATACTTTCGCCCAACAAATTGGAGCGGAAACTGACCCACCGATCATTGGAGACCTCGAACCGAGATCCGTGATTGATTCCACTTATTTTTTCTGCTAATGGCAAGAACAATTCACAAAACTGAAAACCCTGTAACACTTGAGGGATTCCAAGCAATACTAGCTCCTAGTAAGTTTGGCTATTCACTCTCGGCTGTTGTTGACACAGATGTTGTTGACAAGTTAGAAGATGAGCGAGCTGAAGTCCTAAAATGGGCAGAATCTAAGCTCAAAAATCCGAAACGCTCCACGCTCAAGCCTGAGCCATGGGAGGAAGTTTCTAAGGATAAGTATAAAATTAAATTCTCTTGGAACGAAGAGAACCGTCCTCCTGTAGTAGATACAGAGGGTACTCAACTCACAGATACAAACATTCCATTATATGCAGGATCTACTGTTAAACTGGGTTTCTATCAAAAACCATATATTCTTAGGGATGGGGTTACCTATGGTAGCTCTCTTAAGTTGGTTGGTGTACAAGTTGTCTCAGTAAAAGGTGAGGCTGGCGTAGACACAGGTGACATGGACGTAAGTGCAGTCGCTGAATTATTTGGTAAGTCATCAGGTTACAAGGCAGCTGACCCTAACGTAGTACCTGCTTTTGAAGATGCAACACCAAGTTCAGTAGAAGATGACGACGACTTCTAAATTCAAATCCAAGTTGGAAGAGAGACTCGCTACTCTCTTTTCAACGCTTGGAGTTAAATACGAATATGAGTCTGAGAAAATCTGCTATACAATCCAACACCACTATTGCCCAGACTTTGTACTTCCTAATCACGTATATTTAGAAGCCAAAGGCTATTGGTCACCTGCTGATCGCAGGAAGATTTTGGCCGTGAAAAAAGATAATCCAGACATGGATTTACGTATGGTATTCCAAGCACCATATAATAAAATAAATAAAAAAAGTAAGACTACATACGCAATGTTTTGTGAAAAGCATGACATTCCGTGGACAGCTTACCATGATATACCGATTGAATGGTTAACATGACCGATAATGAGTTCGTAAGGCATATACCTTGCGACAACTGTGGTTCGTCAGATGCAAATTCTTTGTATTCTGATGGACACACTTACTGCTTCGTCTGTCATAATGTCACGGACGGAGACAAGCCAATTCACAATGACAACATGCAAGGACAAGTATACCTTACAGGATCAGCCGAACGGTTGCAAAAACGCAATATTTCTGAAAAAACTAACAGATTTTATCAAATTCACGTCGATGGTAATGAACTAAAGTTCCCATATCACGATGAGTCAGGAGTATTGAAGGGTATAAAAACAAAAACAAAGAAAAAAGACTTTCGATATGCAGGAGTTTCCACTAATACGCTATTCGGTCAGCATCGTTTTCCTAGTAATGGTAAACGTATTGTTGTTACTGAAGGCGAACTAGACGCCGCCTCTTGTTATGAAGCCATGCCTTCGTGGCCGATGGTTTCACTACCGCATGGAGCCGCTAGTGCTAAGAAAGATATCCAAAAACAAATACCATTATTTCAAGGGTATGAGGAAGTTGTATTATTTTTCGATAATGATGAGGCAGGTATCAAGGCGGCAGAAGACGCCGCTACCGTATTACCACCCGGAAAAACAAAGATAGCTCGTCTGGAGGGATACAAAGATCCTTCAGAAGCCTTGCAAGCCAACGACTCTGAGGCAATCCGGAAAGCAATCTGGGATGCTAAACCATACCGACCAGATGGTATTGTCGAAGGTAAATCATTATTAAGTCTGGTCACAACACCAACACCACCAGCAGATCACGAGTATCCTTTTCAAGGACTCAATGAAAAGCTACACGGAATCCGATATCAGGAACTGATTACTATAACATCAGGCTCAGGTATTGGAAAATCAAGTTTCTGCCGGCAAATTGCCGCAGGTCTCCTAGATCAAGGAGAAAAAGTAGGGTACCTAGCTTTAGAGGAATCTAACAGACGAAGTGCTTTAGGTCTAATGTCTTGTGCATTAGGTAAATCATTACACATAGGAGAACATGAACAATCAGAACTGGAAGAATCTTTTCGCCTTACTCTGGAACATTGGAATCTATTCTTGTTTGATGGTTTTGGCTCGTATGATCCTGAGACAATTTACTCTAGGATCGAGTACCTTGCCTGTGGATTGGAATGTCGTATTGTATTCCTAGATCACCTGAGTATATTACTGAGTGGATTGGATGGCGATGAAAGACGTATGATTGATACCACCATGACCAAACTAAGGTCATTAGTCGAGCGTACTGGCATTACATTATTTCTAGTATCTCATTTAAGGAGAAGTAACAATGATAGGACTTCGCACGAAGAGGGAGGAAAAGTTTCCCTCAGCCAACTCCGAGGATCTCATAGTATTGCTCAACTCAGCGATCAAGTCATCGCTTTGGAGCGAGACCAACAAGCAGAAACTGATAAAGATATTACCACTCTTAGAATTATTAAAAACCGTTATTCAGGAGAAACTGGATTTGCCGGTCAAATAAAATACGATTTATCTACATCGAGGTTTACAGAACATGAAACTACGAACACAGTTTTCAATCCCAGCACAGACTTCTGAGCTACAAAAACCTAAACCACCTACCAAAGATGCCAAACGAAAAGCAAAGTTCAGAGACAAAACATTTGACTGGACCAGTAATAATAGACCTAGAAACAAACGGTCTACTTAAGAACACTACTGAGATCCATTGCATTGCAGTACATTACGTAGATGAAGGGATGACCGTTAGCTACAATGACACAGGATCTGCAGAACCAATAGTGAGAGCTGTTCAGTTTATTGAACAAGCTTCAAGAATTATTGGACATAATATTATTGGGTTTGATATACCCATAATTAAAAAGATGTATCCATGGTTTGATCCTAAAGGAGAAATTGTTGATACTCTTGTTTTATCTCGTTTATACCATCCCAACATGATAGAGATAGACAAAAGAAGAAACTGGAAACATATGCCGTTACAATTATATGGTAGACATTCACTCGAATCCTATGGATACCGACTAGGCGAATACAAAGGTAACTTTGGTAAGGAAGCCGATTGGTCTACATGGACCCAAGAGATGGAAGACTACTGCGTACAAGACGTTGCTGTTACACAAAAACTATGCAATCACTTCCACCGCTACCTGAGTGGGTCAAACTTGAACACCAAGTAGCTGAAATACTTACACAACAGGAGATCCATGGATGGTATTTTGATGAACAA
>CERF01024845.1_pt1 | contig 11927 bp, 13 predicted proteins | sample 530961 | NCBI WGS metagenome assembly CERF01 (sample SAMEA2621151, study PRJEB7988) | marine metagenome | isolation source: saline water (ENVO:00002010), including
TTCTCTTCCAGATGGTGCTTATGGACCTAACACAGCAAAAACTATTTTAGAAGCGTTAGGCTTAAGTAAAGAACCCGCAGTGGTTCAGGTCGCATCAAGTGCCGTCGACGGAACATATCCAGAAATTAGTAAACCATCACCAAACATATCTTCCTCAAAAATTAGACCTGAAGGGGTAGTACTTCACCACTCGTCGGGTTCATATGCAGGTTCAGTAAGTTGGATATGTCAATCAAAGTCGCAGGTATCATATCACTGTCTTATAGATACTAATGGTGAAAGAACAGTTTTTGCTGATGATGATCGTCGGTGCTGGCATGCAGGTAAATCAAGTTTTAATGGCCGTACAAACTGTAATGGCTTTTTATTAGGTTTATCTTTTAGTGGTAATACGCATACAAGAGAGTTAACTGATGATGAAGTAGCTTCTGCAGTTGAATGGCTAGTCCCTAGATTCGAAAAGTGGGGGTGGCCAAAAGATCTTTCAACAGTAACAACACATAGAGAGATCTCACCAGGGAGAAAAGATGATCCGGATTCTCGTGCAGAAGACAAAATAAAGAGTGCATTAGAGGCTGCTTTTAATAAATAATTATATGATTAAAAGACTCACAGAAAGTAGTGTTAGGATATGTTGTGGGAAAGCTGGTTGTCCTGTCGTCGAAAAAATTGATGACGATCACTATAAAGTTACTGATGATGACGGTAATACAATTATTGTGAAGAAAGAAGAGCTTAAGCTTATGGGCGATGCAGTAAATACTATCGACGGTGACGAAGAGTTGCTTTGTGGCTGATTTATTATTTTATACCTTTACTTCTTATGGACTCTGTTATATTTTAATGGAGGCAAAAATTTTTAATTTTGTTAGAGACAAAATTACTAAAATTAAATTCTTTAAGGATTTGTTAAACTGCTCTCTTTGCACAGGTTTCTGGACCGGTCTTATCATAGGAACTTATGCTAGCAGTTACAATAATATTCTTTTTGCTTTGTATAGCAGTAGCAGTTGCTATCTTATCTATCTAGTTAATAGCATACTACTCAACAAAGTATACCCTATTGAGAAAGAGAAATGATATGCTCTTTTAATCTAGACAACTGTAAAACAGCATATTGCATTCCGTCTTCTTCAGCTTCTGTAGAGAGTTCATCTACCTTTTCTAGTACATCTAAGTTAATAATTTCTGCTGCTGGTATTTCTTCATCAATAACTTGCGCAATATTACCGACTATATTTTGATTATAAGCGCTATAGCCAGAAGACTCCGGAGTACCTGGAACAGGTCTTGAGTACGGTCCTTGATCTACTTTTGCAGGATAATAATTAGACGGTTTTATAGGATCATAAGGGCCCGGGTAGTCTTCATATATCTTCTGTAACTCTACAAAATCATTCACATATATATTTATTACTAATGATTGAAAAATAAAAGGTTAATGTTATAATTGTTTTATGGATAACACAAATGTGTCTTTTGATGAAATAAGGTTTTACGCTAGAACTATAGCAGACAGGCTCAAAGAAGTAGAAATTACACATGTTATTGGATTAGCAAGGGGTGGATTATTTCCTGCTACAATAATGAGCTATATGTTAGATAAACCTTTAATAGTTACCGGTATTAGTTCATATAAAGACAACAAGAAAACAAAATCATTATCTACTTATCAGCCTCTAAATATAGCTACACTTAAAGAAAATAACGCGCATGTATTAGTAGTAGATGATATTTGCGACTCTGGAGAGACAATAAAATATATTACAAATAATTTAACATTAGGCGGAGTAAAGCATAAAACGGCATGTATATTTACTAAAGAAAAACATAAAGAATTATTAGATCATTATGGTATTGTAATTTCAGACAATATGTGGATTGTATTTCCTTGGGAGTAGATTAAAATAATACCATGGCGAGTAGAAGAATTACGTGTTTGATTACTGGAAAAAGCTATACGTATAGTCAGGATTACTATAATAAAAAAGTAACTGATTATATTGATGAAGCTAATCTTAAAAAATACTTTATTACACAAAAAGCGAAAACATATCTCAATAAAGGTTATTCAATACAAGAGATAAGAAACATATTAAATGTTAATGAAGAGAGCTTACCAGCTGCGGATTCTGAACAAGTTGTAGAACTCATTGAGTTCCATAAGATTCAAGCATCGCAAACCGCAAAAAAAATATCAAATACTTTGAATTTTGCTACACATAAATCCGACCCAGAGGTAACCCATTTTATAAATAATATCAGAGACTATGAACAACGACACTAAACAATTTATCGCACAGCAGGGCTCGAATTCTACTGTAAAGATATTCGAAGCGAGTACAGGACAACTATATAAAGTAATAACGGTAGGCGGTAGTATTGTATCCCAACCGTATGTTGCAGGACATACACTAACCGTTACAACTGAAACTTCCGGTGGAAAGAAACATGTAAAAACGTTTTCTTTACCACATGGTAGCTTGCAAACCACCGTACCTGTTTAATCCTTATACAAGGTAAATAAAGATGGGAGACGGGATTACTATATTTACAGAGCAGCTATCTAGAAAACCTAATTTGTATCCATGGACGGATCAGTTCATTGAAGCGATGCATAATGGGTTCTGGACTGATAAGGAGTTTTCATTTAAGTCAGATATTCAACAATTTAAAGTTGAACTAACTGATCAAGAGAGAGAGATTGTTGTACGTACACTTTCAGCTATTGGGCAAATTGAAGTTGCTGTTAAGACATTTTGGGCTAAGTTAGGTGAAAATTTACCTCACCCATCATTATGTGATTTAGGTTATGTAATGGCTAATGTTGAGGTTATACATAACAACGCGTATGAAAGGTTATTACAAATTTTAGGGCTGGAAGATGTCTTTGAAGAAAATTTAAAACTGCAATGGATTCAGGGACGTGTAAAGTATTTACGTAAATATACACATAAGTTTTATAAAGATAGTAAAAAGCAATATTTATATGCTTTAATACTCTTTACACTTTTTGTTGAAAATGTTTCATTATTTTCACAATTTTATATTGTTAATTGGTTTGCAAGAAATAAAAATGTTCTTAAAGATACAGATCAACAAGTAAAATATACAAGGAATGAAGAAAATATTCATGCTTTAGTTGGTATTAAGATCATTAATACTATTAGAGAAGAGCATCCAGAATTATTTGACGAAGAATTAGAAAAAAGAATACTTCACGAAGCAGAAGAAGCTTTAACAGCAGAGAGTAAAATTGTTGATTGGATGGTTAATGGTTATAAAGAAGATGGTTTAAATGCTGATTTATTAAAAGGTTTTATTAAAAATAGAATTATTTCTTCTTTAGAACAAATAGGTTTTAACTCACCGTTTGAAGTTGATAATGATTCTCTCGAGGCTACAATGTGGTTTGAAGAAGAATTAATGGGAAACAATATGGCAGATTTCTTCCATACTAGACCTACAGAATATTCTAAGAAAAACCAGTCATTTGATGAAGAAGATTTATTTTAAGTATGAAAAACTATAGTTGGTTAAACGCAGACTCTAAAAAGTTTTTAAAGCGAGGCTATCTTGAAGAAGGTGAAACACCTGAAGAAAGAATTGAAACTATTGCAAAAACTGCTGAGAGTTATCTTAAAATAAAAGGATATGCAGAAAAATTTACCGACTATATGTCTAAAGGATTCTACTCTTTATCATCTCCTATTTGGTCTAATTTTGGTAAAGAGAGAGGTTTACCAATTTCTTGCTTTGGTAGTTTTATTCCAGATGATATGGAAAAAATTCTTACTAAATTATCTGAAGTAGGTACAATGTCTAAGGTAGGAGGTGGTACTTCAGGTTACTTTGGAGCTGTAAGACCTCGAGGTGCACCTATTTCTTCTGGTGGAGCTGCCACCGGAGTACATCACCAGTTAACAGTGTTTGACGCTCTCATAAATTATGTTTCACAAAGCAATGTACGTAGAGGTTCTTTTGCAGCTTACCTACCGGTAGATCATTCTGATATTGATGAATTTTTGAGAATAAGATCTGAAGGAGATCCTATACAAGATTTATCATTCGGTGTTTGTATAACAGATGAATGGATGCAGTCAGTAGTAGATGGTGATAAAGAAAAACGTAAACTTTGGGCTAAAATAATTAAAAAGAGATACGAAACCGGTTACCCTTACATTTTTTGGACAGATACAGCAAATAATAATGCTCCACAAGTTTATAAAGATAAAAATAAAACAATTAATGCAAGTAATCTTTGTACAGAGATATTTCTATCTAACGATGAAGACGAGTCATTTGTTTGTGATTTATCTTCTTTAAATCTAGCAATGTGGGACGAGATTAAAGAAACTGATGCAATTGAAACGTTGGTTTATTTTTTAGATGCTGTAATGTCTGATTTTATTAAAAAGACAGAGGGTGTAAAGTATATGGAAGCACCACATAATTTTGCTGTAAGACAGAGAGCGTTAGGGGTTGGAGTTTTAGGGTGGCATACGTATTTACAATCTAAAATGATTGCATTTGAATCATTAATGGCGAAAGGCATTAATCAAGAAGTGTTTGTATTAATTAAAGAAAGGTGTGATAATGCTACTAGAGAATTGGCTGAACTTTTTGGTGAGCCAGAGCTTTGCAAAGGATATGGTATTCGTAATGCTACAACGATGGCTATAGCACCAACAACAAGTAGTTCATTTATATTAGGTCAAGTTTCACCTTCTATAGAACCCCTTAATTCGAATTATTTTACAAAAGATTTAGCTAAGGGTAAATTTACTTATCGTAATCCACATCTTGTAAAGTTGTTAAAAGATAAAGATAAAGATAATGCAACGACATGGAAGAGTATTTTAAACCATGGAGGAAGTGTTCAGCATTTAAAATTTTTATCTGAAGAAGAGAAAGACGTCTTTAAAACTTTTGGTGAGATATCACAGAAAGAAATTATTATTCAAGCAGGCATGCGTCAAAAATATATTGATCAAGGACAGTCACTTAATCTAATGATACCACCTGAGACAAAACCAAGAGAAGTAAATGAGCTTTTAATTTACGCCTGGCAAAGTGGAATAAAGTCATTATACTATCAAAGAAGCGCAAACCCAGCGCAGGAGCTAGCAAGAAATATACTTAATTGCGCTTCATGTCAAGGTTAAAAATTATGAAGTGGAGATACATAAACAAAGAAGAAGAGGAAGAAAAGGATGTACCTCAATATATTATTAATGCTTCACCCTCATCAGGCGGTGCTGTAACTAAAATTATTGAAAATAATTTATACTTTTATGGTGATATAACAGAATCTAATATATTAGAGCTAAATGCTACGCTTCATGAGTTAGATAAAAAACTTTCTGTTACAAATGTATTTTTAGATATTAGACCTGTTATTAATTTACATATTAATTCATACGGAGGGTCATTATTTGCTGGGCTAGCAACAGTAGATGTTATAAGAAATTTAAATAGTGAAGTGCACTCTTATGTTGAAGGAGCGGCTGCTTCAGCAGCAACTATAATCTCTGTAGCGTGTACAAAACGGTTTATTGGTAAATATTCTAAAATGTTAATTCATCAACTAAGTTCCGGTCTTTATGGAAAATATAATGAACTCGAGGATGATATGGAAAACAATAAACACCTAATGTCAACTATTAAAGACATTTATAAACAACATACTACAATACCTATGAAAAAACTTGATGAAATCTTGCAACATGATCTCTGGTTTGATAGTAAGACGTGTTTAGATTACGGTCTAGTTGATGAAATAAATTAAGCTTCACGGTGATCCTGCACTAGCCGGCTGTCGGGGTATCTGCTGAAAAGGATCCTTGTTTTTCTATTTGTGGAAATTCTGGTTGAATAGCTCCACCATCTACTTCAACTCGTTCTCTATCATGTGGTAACAGTGTATCTTCTGTTGGTCTTAATTCACGGGGTGGTGTTGGCTCATTAGTAGGTTCTTTTAATTCATGAGCAATGTTTTGAGCAGGTGTTTGAAAACCATCTGTGTTTATATCTTCTCCAATAGCAATAGTTCTAACACTTTTAGATGAATCAGTTAATCTAAGTGGTAGGTTTTTAAAGTGATGACTATGTGGATAACAACGAATACAATCTTCAACAGCTCCAGTACCTAACACATCAAAAGTAGCCGAGCCTCCTTTATCCGTCCATGTAACTTTTACTTCACCTATTTTCTTACCAGATACAGATTTAGCGTACACTTCAGTTTCTTCTGTTTGTTGAATTTCTGTAGGAGCTGTAACATGATGTAGATATGTCTCTCCTTCTGTATATGTTGAGCCTCCAATAATAACATTATTCTTAACACCTAAACCGGGTTCAATTAAAACTTGTTTATTAGATCTTAAAGAAATATTTCTCAAAGAAGTTAGTTCTACTAAATTTTCACTAGTAATATTAACACCTGCTGATGATTGTATATCTATTTTATTAGCGGCTAGTTTATATGTAGTACCACCTACTTCAACCGGACCTGTTGTTTTAATATCTACACCACCAGAACCTGCGTTAATATTGAATTTATTACCGGCATGTAAGGAATAATTACCAACAGGAAAATGACTGTTGTTTACTTCTTCAACATGCGGTACGGAGTCAATTTCAACAAATGCACCAGCTTGTGGTCCAACAATAACTCGACTGGGAGTTGCCTTGCCTTGCAGGCTTGTTCTAATTGATGGGTAATCATTTACTTCCCCCCCAACCATAACAACTTTATTTCTAAAAGTAAAATCTTGATCATCTCCACCTTCATTAGCAACACCGCCTCCAAATTTTTGTTCTAGTTCCGTTAATTTTTCTTCTTGTAATCTAGGTATATCTCGTGCAAAATCTTCCGGTTGTCTACCAGGTGTCGGTTCATATCTTCCGGCTTCAGTAGCCGGATTAACATCTTCTCCAAAGTCGTCAACATTAGGATTTACTACCTTAAAGACTGGCCCGGGCATATTAACCGTGCTGTAGTTTGATACTTCATTATTATTACTAGTAACAACAGATGGTTGAATTGTACCGTACACATCATCAACAATATATTTTTCTTGATTTTTCGACGGGTGCTCTGATCTCTCTCCAACTTCGGGGGTTTCAACACCGTGCGGAAAACTTACACCCCCACGTTGTATTTCAAATTGCGAATTTCTTTCTGCGACCGGTCTATATGCTTCTTTCCATTCCTTTAATGCATCAAGCTGATCATCACTCGTATAGCCACTCTGTACAGAATGTGATCCTATAACTCTGGATATAACATTACCTCCTACAAAAACACACTTATCATTTCTAACTGTTTCAAAACTATCATTAGTTACTAGTGTTTGCTTGTTATTAGCAGCATATTCAGAAATAACATTTTTCATAAGCTTTATATTACTACCATCATACTGAGTAAAATATACACTTTCTTGACCTGTAGTGTTATCTATTTCTATAGAACCACCTCGTTGGTTAAAAACAAACTTATTTCTGTATTGTTCTTTTGCTGCCTGTTCTGCTTTTTTATTCATTATCTTATAACCTCGATTGATTCAATGTTCATAGTAGCGAACCGATTGTACATTTGTCTGTTACCTCCTGCATAAAAATCAATAACATTATCACTCATACCACCGGTATCATCTACCCTGTATTCTTTTCCGTTTATTAAGAGCCTTGTACCATGTGGAAATCTATTAGATGCAACACTATAACCAGGTACTAGATCGTTACCTTTATTACCTTTCCACTGCCACTCCCATTTAATATCTCCTTTATCAATATCAGCTTGAGTTGTTCTATCTAAAAGACGCCCATTACCTCTTGGGTTGTTAGGTGTACCTTCTTCATATACATTACCATAAGCTGTAGCTCTATAACCCGAAGCGTTTAACGTACCTGGAGGATATTGTTCTACTGTAGAACTTGAACTTGTAGTTATTTGATCAGGTTCCGGTGGCGTGTCACCAACACTAGATTCATATGTACTTGGGTAGGTTTGTTCATCATTATCCCATACAAGACCAGAATCCCTATAACTAGAAGAAACACCAAAATAAATTGGAAAGTTTAAATCACCACGGTGATGAAAAACCCACACGTGAGATCCAACTGGCGGTATACCGTATACACCTGACGCGTCGGGACCGGAGTTTTTTGGTGCATAAACCCCACCGGTTGGATTCGTTTTACCATACATACCGTCTGCCCATGCATCTGTAACAGTAGCAGCATCTTTATTAGTCATTGTACTACGAGGCATACTCCCTCCTTTTATCGCATTAGGTGGTGTGTCTTTAGTAGCTGTTTCAACATATGTTGCTTTCGATCGTTGTTCACCGTCTGGAGCATAGTAATGTGATGTACCTGATTCACCCATTAACGGAGAACATTGCTCTGCCCATGGTAATAAATCCTTTAATTTTAATACCATATCTTTTGTTAGAGGACCGTAACCTGGGTATCTCATTTCTTGTGAAGCATTTTGATAATCAGAAAACCAACTAGTATAAGGCTGATTAGATACTTCAGGAATAAAAACTTGAACTCTCATTCGTTTGTTTAAATCTTCATTATTAATAACGATGCCCCTATAAAAAGAATGATCTTCTTTTTTATATTCTACATTTTTATTTGATCCTTTAACGTACACAAATATATTTAATCATTGATATTAGAACGCAACAGCCTATAATAAGGTATGCTTGTAAGTCATGAATCGCCTATCTCGATGTTAGATGAATCTCGTAATTATAATGATTATGATTATGCATTAGTTCATCTATTTGAAAAATATCCTGAATATTATAATTTCTTTAAAGTATCTAAAACTCTAGGTCGAGAAGTTTTACTAGATAATTCTATCTTTGAATTAGGTCACGCGTTTGATGCTAAGAAGTTTGCTGAGTATGTTCTTGAGTTAGAACCTACCTATTATGTTGTACCTGATGTATTAGAAGATAGTCAACAAACTTGCTCTTCATTTAATAAGTTTACTTTAAATTACCCTGATCTACCTGGCTTAAAGATAGGAGTTGTACAAGGTAAAACATATCAAGAGTTAGTAGAGTGTTATAGATTTATGGCTAATCACGCTGACTATATTGCTATTTCTTTTGATTACTCTTGGTACGAAACTATTACTTTTTCTAATGTAGGCTGTAAACTAGAACAGCAAATGAAGGGTAGAAGACGTCTTATTAAGATGCTTATTGATGATGGAATATGGGATCATAGTAAACCGCATCACTTGCTAGGTTGTTCTTTAGCACAAGAGTTTAAAGACTATAAATTTATTAGCAGTATTAGGTCTGTAGATACATCTAATCCTGTAGTAGCTGGTATTGTTGGTAAGAGATATTATAAAAATATTGGTTTGTTAGAAAAACCTTCTGTATTACTTGCTGACTTAATTAAGGTTGATGTAAGTGCTGAGATGCGCGCTGATATCGAATATAATACTGCTGAGTTTAAAAAGCTACTCTAGACTAAATAAATTAGTGAACAAAGATCATCAAGATATAATTGTTCGAGCAAACGATAAAGAATTTTTTCCTTTAGTAAGTAAACCTTTTTTAAGATTCTTACTTTATACTTTAGTTTGGGTTGTTGGTATAGGTTGTACAGTAGGCCCGGCTTGGGCTGTCGTAAATTATTTTATTTTGAAGTAGCTCTATAGATTGTATCCCAACCCTTTCCTGGTCTATTCTTTTTAAGATTTTCTATTCTTTCCCGCATCATTTCATAATAGTCTTTTAATTCCGGATAAGTAATTTGATTTAAATCAATCATTTTAATAGCTCTATTCCAATGCTGCTTTCTATAAAAAGACAAAAACGTGTTATGGTGTTCAACATTACCTCCGTTAGAGCATAATGAAGTATTATTTAACACAGTAAATATTCTTACCCCTTCTTTTTTACCTTTAACAGCTATTTTATCTAGTTCTACAAAGTTAAATCTATGCTCTATATCTTTAACAGTACCTTCACCAATAATTAAACCTACTCTATATTCTTTAGTTTGACCTTCAAGTCTAGATGATAAATTAACAGCGTCACCTAAACAAGTATAATCAAATCTCTGTTCAGATCCCATATTACCAACGACAACATCACCTGTATTAATTCCTACTCCTATTTTAAGTTCATCCACCCCTTCAGCCATTACTTCTCTGTTTAATTTAGCTAGGAGATCAAACATTCTTAACCCACAATTAATTGACTGTACTTTGTGATCTTCAACATCGAGAGGAGCATTCCAAAAAGCCATTAATGCATCTCCAATAAATTTATCAACTGTACCATTATATTCTATAACACAACCAGTCATAGGTGTTAAGTATCTGTTAACTAGTTCAGTAAGACCTTGAGGGTTAGTTTTAAAATGTTCACTAATAGTTGTGAACCCTCTTAAGTCACTAAAGAGAATTGATAACTCTCTAGTATCACCTCCTAGTTTTAGTAAGGTTGGATCTTTTTGTAACAACTTAACAATGGGTGGTGCTAAATAATGTTCAAATTGTTTCTTAATCTGCTGTTTTGATTTATTTTCGTTTATAAATCTTATAAATGTTGCTACTGACCAAGTAATAAAAATGCATGTTATAGGCCATGTATAATCTATAAGCCACCCATTACTATTATAGAGGTGACTTCCTAATATTGGTCCTACTGCTAATGCAGCTGTTATAATAGCTAAACTTGCTATATAAGATAACCATAATGCACCAATTATTAATAAAGAACAAAAAGCAGCTGTAATAAAAACTTCATATATAGTAGCTTCTGCTGGTCTTTGCAACCTTGACTCATCTATTATCATCTGTAAAGCTGAGCTAGTTACTTCATGTCCATACTTTATACCAGTAGAGGTTGCAATGGTATTGCTTAGACCTTCTCCTGTTAAAGCTATAACTGCAATTTTATCTTTTACTACAGACCAATCATCATTTGCAAAAGAAACTTTATCAAATTTGTATTTATAATTTATCCATACTCTTGAATTAGCATCAGTCTTTATAGGGTCAAATCCTGGAACTCTTATAGCTTCAACTCCACCTAAATCAACTTTAGCTTGGTATGACTGTTCTCCGGCAAACATACGTATAACTTCTAAAGGTATAGTTGGATACGCTTCTCCCTTAATCTGAATAACCAATGGCAGCCTTCTCACCACCCCGTCGAGCTCCGGAGCTGTTACTATCATACCTACCCCCGCGGCATATTGTCCTAAACTTTCAACCGGTCCTATCGCTTCTGGATAATCATATAACCACCCATCTAAGCTTTCTCCTATACTAGCTAACCCTCGAGGTATGGGTGAACCTTTTCCTTTAGTACTTGCTGATTGACCTATTATTACCGGTAACTCACTTAATACTTTTATTAATTTTTCATCACCACCTAGTCTATCTTTTTCTGCAAATAAAATAGGTATAACTACTAGTTGAGCTCCACTTTCAAATGCTTTTTCTACACCATTAGCTATTAATTCTCTATTCCAAGGCCACTGACCATTTTGATCTAAACTTGCTTCATCAATTTCAACTATAGCTATATTTTCTGATTTTACCTTTTCTTGTTTAGTTTGATAGTAATCTATCCCTTTGAGTCTTAAAGTTTCTACAAAGAATGGATCCATCATTCTTAATATTACCAAAAGTGTAGTTATAAATAGACATATAAGATAGTTTTTAATATTAAAAAATTTCATTGTTGTTTTATATTAAATTGTACGTTATTACCTGAGTTCATCTTAGCGTTAATAATACTGCCTCTATTATCATAATTTACAGTAACATTACTACCATCTTCTACTATAAGAGAAATAACGTTATCTTTATCTTTAGAAAAGAAAACATATCTCCCATCATCCATTTTTAAAAAAGCATTAGTGGCTTTCTTTTCTTTTCT
>CERF01034627.1_pt1 | contig 11882 bp, 13 predicted proteins | sample 530961 | NCBI WGS metagenome assembly CERF01 (sample SAMEA2621151, study PRJEB7988) | marine metagenome | isolation source: saline water (ENVO:00002010), including
AACACTCTTAACGAAGAAAAATAAGTTCAATCCTCTCTTTTTGTTCTTAGAACAAGATCTCCACGCAGAAAGTGACTCTGCTTCAAACAATGAGGAGAGTAGCTCTTTTTTAGCTTGAAGATGAAACCCTTCCCGAAGAAGAGATTTAACCTTTTCTAGGGAACCTGACCTCACAGTACCCTAGTATAGAAAGGGATGAACAAGGAAGTCTAGTCCCGTAAGGTAGCATACACCGTTATCCGTATGGATACGTAGCGGATCTTCGTATATCTCGTACTCTGAAGAGTCCTTGAATGAAACCACGCGGGCTCTATAGAAAGATCGTGTCTGAGCGCACAGAAGAACTAGGCCCCTGCTATAATCCTGGGACAAGGACCCCAGCTCGGCACATGTTACTAACATGTCCGCTGTCTGTGCCTCCAGAGTAATCTCGGCAGTAAAATTATCAAAGGTAGAAAAGTCATACCCATTTAGGTATGAACAACTACCCTTACTCCTCAAGAATAAAGCCGAGGGAGGAGCAGGTAGTTCAAGCGAAACATGTGTCTGAGTAAGAAGCTCTTTATAGAGAGGTATTAAAAACTCAAATATGTTTTCGTAGTCAAATTGTAGTGCCCTGGAAAAAGGGGACTCTTTTAGAGAAAAGTGCTGCATCAAACCTCGGAACTAGTCCGAGATTTTTACAAGACGGAAAAGGGTTGATGCATTCTCCAGTTTACGAAGCATCTTCTTTTGTACCTCATTCGGCCAAATGAAGCTCTTTGAGAGAGACTTGTTCCTTGATACAACCGTAAACTTAGGCTCAGAAAACTTTTTCTGCCTGGGATCCCACACTATATTTGATACGGGGGCGCCGTTTAGGTATGTCCTAAAATGGTTCTTTCCGTAAACATCGTCTCCGATGTACACTACAGCGTAATGCCTATCGTCTATAGTAGCCTGGACTGCTACAATGCGTAGGGATATGGGGCGAATATCAGAGGACATTTGAACCTTAAATAACAGGGTTAGCGACGACTATAAACCTTTGACAGTACAAGTCTCTTAACATAGTCCTGTATTGTTACCTTTTTACCATCAATACGCAAGTCTGCAACATATTGCTTTAGCCTGGCGTAGTCACTTGCAGGCATAGGTATTTCCATAGTCACTTCTTCTCTGTGTAGACCCATTTCCTTTGCTTGTTGGCTAGCTAAAACCTCTGCATTAACAACAGACCAGAAACGTTGCCTCATAGCAGGAGAGGGGTATGCCCTCATAGCTAAATCCTGAGCATGGCCTTTCCGGCCAGTCTTGACAAAGGTAGCAGCTCTGTGCACCATAGAGTGAGCATTTGCACATAGCCAAGCAAGGTTTTCGTCCAGATCAGAACCTCCGGCGTGCTGAGGATTCAAGTGGTGACGGTGACACGCATCTCTGGGATACCTCTTACCCTCTATGTAGCATATGACGGAATCTGGAGTCACTTAGTGGATGGGGTGATAGATAGAAGCTGACGACTGAAGAGGTCCTTCAGGTTCACGGAAGCCCTAAGTTGTTTGACGGTGGCCTCTTTTAGAAGGTCACGGGACTCTCCAGGGCGTATAACCCTGTGTTGCATAACCTTGCGATCATCCCTCCAGTATACTATCACCTCGCTCCTGGAAGTGTTAGTGACATTACAGTTACCCTTAGCAAGAGCCTTAAGTAGTTTAGCAGACATATTTGTGTTTCCTATAGTATCGGTATTAGTACCTAATTTGTGTTTCCTACGATATTTTGGTTGACCTGCGCTTGCGCAACAACTTCGTCAACATTTTCGACTTCTAGTCTCATGTTAATATAAGACCTTCCGTCAGCACCTACCTCAAAGGCTCCCCTTCCATTTGCTTGTAGGTTAGAGGGGTCAGAGGGTGTCCCTGCTCTTCTTGAACTAGACTGCCTCGCTGGTTGCTGTGCAGCCTGCTGTATTACAGGAGCACCCGACTGTTCTTGTCGATCAAACCGGGAAGTAAGCTCACTAGCTAGTACTGAGGCTCCTGTAGCCAAGGCAGATCTGTCGTCCTCCCTCTGCTGTTCTGTTACAGGGGCCACTCGCATCCCCGACGTAATTTCAGCATACCTCTTTGCGAGTTCACTAGCCTCTTCCTCTACGTCAGACAATGATGTATTCACAGTAGCAATAGTGGCCTGTAGAGACTCTCTTTCTTCTTGTGATTCTGTACGCCTAAGCTCTGTGCTGGCCTCGTCTCTCTGCTTAAGTAAGTCAGAGTGGCGCTGCTGTATGTCAGTCAGCTGAGTACGAATACCTTCAATCTCCTGGTTACCCTGGTTTCCTAGGAGTCTGTTCGCAAACTGCCTAGCTCCCGAAAAGAAGTTAGTGTCGAGAAAGCGGTCTAAAAGACCGCCTATAGTAGTGACGCTTATCACCAGAGACTTTAGAAGGTCTTTTATATTAAAAAGCTCGTTTACAGGATCCTTAAGAGCCAAAACAGAGGTCAGTGCACTTTTCTGTAGGTCAGCGGTAGTCTGTACTTTATTCCTGGACTCTGACTCTATAGATCTAATCTCGGACACAACGTCAGACGCACGGCCATCCCTGATCATACGAGCAAATCTTCTCTGCTCAAACTGCTGTAGGTTCTTGAAAGAAGAAAACTGTCCTCCTAGAATTTGAGTAAGAGCACTTATGTCCTCAACATTACCAAAGAGCCTACGGTTGGAGTTTAGTACAGATTCCATAACTCCTGGGAGAGACCCAAGCATTTCTACTACAGCAGGGCCACCTAATCCGTCGTTCAGAGCCCTAATAGATTCGTCAAGACGTGCATACATTTCCTCATTGAGGTCCCCTTCACCTCCAAGACGGTCAAAGAGCTTCTCTTGGACCATTCTCTGCTGTTCTGACGTCATGCCACTGTATCCAGGGGCATCCTCTCCTATAATTTCTCTAATGTAGGAAAGCTGTTCTGATATCTGAGATTTTATTTCATCTCCAGCAAGCATGGTTTGCGGGGTTATGCCTCCTCCAAAAACCACTTCTCCGAACGCCTTCGCAACACGTGAGGCCCCTTGAGAACTTGCTCCAAACTCTACTGCCTTCTTAGCAGCAAACTGATAAGCCGCTGCTACGTTCTGTAGGTCAGTTACCTGTGCGCCAAACTGCCTGTGTGCTTCCATCATAGCAGCAACAAAATCAGATCTCAAAGCAAAAGAAAATGCCTTACCTTCAAAACGAGTTCCCTTTAGGGAATCTCTCATCATGTCTGCCATCTGACTAAACTGTACGGCCTGCCTCCCCGCTTCGTCTAGCGATATTCCTACCTCCTGGTACCTCTCTGCTGCATATCTGGCTCCCTCCTCACCTGACAATCCCGCTACTGTCTTTAGATACAGAAGCTGATCTGCCAACTCCTCTACTTGTTCTGTTCCGTATTTTATGTCAAGCTTTGATGCTTCAAGTATAGTCTTACCTAGTTTCTGAGCTGCTTTGTCAGTAAGGTTATACCGTGTGTTCAGTCCTTCAAGTGCAGTGTCTAACTTTTGCATTGACTCATAGTATGAGTACACAGTAGGTACGGCCTCTGCTGTGTTAGACACAAAAGTCTTAATAGTGTTGCCAACCTGAAGGGCTGCTCCTGCGAACCCAGCAACAGAAGAAGTTGCCCTATCTATCGAAGTATTAACTCCCTCTAGTTGCTGCTGAGCAACGGGAAGATCTCCTCGCATCAAGAGATTATCGATACCGTCCTTGTACCCTCGCATGAGGGTACCAAGAACAGTTCCAGTGTCATCAGAGTCTTCTCTTATTTCTGCGAGGCTCTGCTTTACTTCCTCGTACCTAGCAGCAAGAGATTTAGATCTGCGCATTTCTTCTTCGTGCGAAGATTTGCGTACCTTATCGAGGTTGGAAAGAGCTACTCCCTGCTGGTCTAGTAAAGAGGATGTCTTTCCTATAGCTGCGTTCTGTTGACCAATTGCAGCAGTTGCAGCAGCTGCTCTTTCAGCAGAAGCTGCTCCCACCTGCTTTTCTAGGCCAAGGAGCCTCTTCAACTCATTAGAGTAAGACCGAAGGGCACGGGCGTCGGATCTAATACTTTGAGAGTTTCCTCCTTTAAATGGGTCTCTTGGCATCAGCGTCTCCTGGAGTTAAATCCCCTCAAGGGACCTTCCTGAAATCCGGTAGCAGGAGCGTTAGATCTATCGTATACACTACCAGAGTCATCGTCCCCAAAACCAGCTGGAGCAGGGCTAGCTCCCATCCTCTTAAGGAATTCTTCCTTAGATAGGCTAGATAGACTGATTGCGGAGTCTGGGACATGAGGCATGTTATTTTTGCTCTTTGTTCCCCCAGGCAAGACCCGATCTTTAAGCTGCTCTATGAGTTCGGGACGGATAAGAAGACTAAGAGGGAACCTTGTCTTTTCGTTCGGACCCATAGGAGTTCTAATAGGTGCGTTACCTTCCGCATTTTCCTCTGCGGAGGCTGCGCTCTTAGCTAGGCTTTGTAGGTCACTTTCAGTCCACACTAGGCCTAACATATAATCCCATCTACTAAAAAACGACTCCTCTTCATGACGAATAAAGAGTAAGGAAGCCTCTAACTCTGAAAGGGAGGCGTCTTTAATAGACGGATCACTTATTGGAACACGACACTTAGCGGCCACTGTTCCCCGAACCCACAGCTCCCAATCTAGCTGCTGGATTCGGTCTGGGGAAAAGGGACCGAATCTTCCTCCAATGGAGTCTCTTTTTGCTCCTTTGGCTTGTAGTAGTATCCCTCGTCTACTTCTCGCTCATACGCCTTGTATAGCTCCTCCACCAAATCAAAGAAGGAAGACTGGAGTTCTTCGAGGAAAGCCTCAGCAGCAAGAATACGAAGACCTAGGTGGGGATACATAGGGTCTTTTACGTCTTCAGGTTTCTCGGGGTCAAATCCAAGGGCTTCCCATATAGGAGTACCGTCAATGTGGGCTACTCCCATGCTGCAAACTGCCAGCATCCATCCGAAAGAAGAGAATTGAGGATTCTGGGTAAGTTCGTAGGCTTTAGCTACAACAAACTGGTAATCCTCGTAGCCCAGGCCCCTGAACCCAAAGGTCATTGTTATCGGCTCGTCCGGATTGTGTGGATTTCTTCGAGTTACTGTAGCCTCAGGAGTGTCTACCCTTTTGAGTCCAAAAGTCTCTCTGAACTTTTTCAGTAGTTTAGTCTCTTTTCTGGTAGGCTTTGACGGAGGCGGCACAGGACGTTTACCTGTGTGAACGGATGCGGGTGCCTCCTCCTTAGTTTCTTTAGGTACATCCTGGGGAGTTCTACTTTGGGTCTGTCCCCCCGACGCAGTTCCCGTGGCTTGCTCGGACGAGAAGGGGGCATCAGGACTCTCACCATCTGCCCATGGGTCAAAACCTTGCGGGTGAGGCAAAGGCATGCCTACTCCTCCCACAGGGACACGTTCACCAAGATCAAACTTAGGCTTGGGATCTTCACTCATCTAATAATACTCCATAATAGGTCTTAAGTAAATAGACCCTAACAAAAGATGCTAGGGTCTATTTACAGAAACAACGCCTTTTATTTAAGGCTATGTTTACTAAAGAAAATCAATACTTACTTGCTGGCCTTCTTTAGGAGAGCAGCGACACGTCGTGCTGCGTCCTTGTTGCCCTTGTTCCATAGAGCCTTGGCGAGACGAGCAACTTTTTTCTTGTCCTCTTTCGAAGAGATAGAGAAGGCACCGAGGGAAGCTTCCTTTTCCATGTCCATATCCATGTCTTCTTCATCATCTTCCATGTCCATATCCATGTCTTCTTCAGAGTCCTCAGCGTCCTCTTCGTCTTCCATGTCCATATCCATGTCTTCTTCGTCGTCACTCATGTCCATGTCGTCCTCGTCGCCCATCTCAAGAGCGTCAAGGTCGAGGTCATCAGGATCCTCATCAGCCTCATACATGCGGCTAGCAGCCTCGGAATCCTCGTCGTCATCCATGCCCATTGCTTCCATCATAGCAGCAAGCTCGTCGTCAGCTTCGTCTTCCTCAGAGTCGTCTTCCATGTCGAGGTCCATGTCTTCGTCGTCTTCCGAGTCTTCCATGTCGAGGTCCATGTCTTCGTCGTCTTCCGAATCTTCCATGTCATCCTCGTCTCCATCTTCGAGGTCCATGTCTAGATCCATGTCTAGGTCATCGTCGGAATCTTCGTCATCACCATCTTCTAGATCCATGTCGAGATCCATGTCTTCTTCGTCGGAAGGGTCTTCCATAGCAAGACGAATGAGGTCACCTAGGGAACTCGCAAAAGCTTCCTTCTTCTCACTGTCTCCAAAAGGAAATCCTTCACCCTCTGCGTAGGGATCATCGGTGTGAGGGTCGCTGTCACCGGATGTCTCGGGCATGTTGTCCTTATCACGGTTATACTGCTTGGAAGCATCTCCCTTGTGATCTGGCTCAGAGTGCCCGTTCTCTGAAGAGTATTCGTACTCTTCCTCAAGGTCTGCGGCGATCTTGCTTACTTCAAGAGCAGCATGCTTGTCTCCACTCTTATGTAGTTCGCGAGCGATAGAGTCAAGCTCTTCTACCTGAGCACGAGCAATACGACGCATGGCAGCAGCAATTCTCTGCTTGTTGCGTGCGCGTGTAGCTCCGGCAGACTTGCGGTTCTTTTTAGAACGACGAGTGTTCTTGCGGGACTTAGCTGTGCGCTTGGCCTTCTTAGGAGAGGAGAGAAGCTCAGCGGAGCACTCGTCAACAAGGGTAGCCAAATCAGCATTTCCTGTCTTCTCTAGCTCAACAGCAAGCTGGTCTAGATCAGCAAGGATAGGGTTATCTTTCATAGACGCCATGGTAATATACCTCTTTATTTTGATTTTTTATTTTTTATTTTATTAGAGCCGTCAGCCAGACGCCGAATAGCACGCCTAGCATCTGCTAAGCCCGAAGCAGCCTGCTTTATAAGCGAGGCTTGTTCCGGACTAAAGTAATTAAGCGCATCTGTAGATGATATGTCAGTAAAGAAGTGACTAAGTTCATCTAGAGAAAGGTAGTGCGCCTCAACCGAAGTACGAAGACGTTCTTTTTGTCTACGAGAACGAGCAGGAGTAACATCACTAGCACTAGAGCTAGCTGCTTTCTCTCGGATGAGGAAAGCGATTTCGGACATTCGTTTCTCTTGCTCAGAAGACATTAAACAGCACGTTGACGAGATACAAAGGCGATTTCAGCAGACAATTTGATCTGAGCATCACCGTCAGCGGAGAAAGAGTCCTCATTACGGCTCTTAAACCAACACCCACTGTATAGCCAAACGCGGTACACGGTGGATCCCCTGAACAAGTATTCTTGAATACTGAATGGTCTGTTCTGATCAATAAGGTCGGCCCAGACAGCAGGATAACCTAGCGCAACCTCAAATTCCTGATTCCAAACCTCTACACGGTTACAGCTAATCTCATACCCACGGTTTACAGAAGGAACATAATCCACAGCCCTACCGAAAGTAAGATGGTTTAGCTCCCATACGTGGTTACCGTCCCTGGAGTACATCTTTGGGCTCCAAGAGTTAATTCTACCTACAATCCTTCCATTGACAACAATGGAAAGACCATGGTAAGTCTTAATAGTGGGAGCGCCGGGTGCGTCCAAGTCAAGGGGACGAACTCTTACTCCGTGGGGGTTAGCCCCAAATGGTACGGGGGATGCCATGTATTATCTCCTATTCAGTGTGTCTCTTCAGTAGACGCTCTATATATAGCCGCTATCTTCTTGATCTTTAGGTGGCGTCTCTGCTCAGACTCTGTAAGAGAAGGTATTGTATCTAATATAGCGGAAGCTTCTGCTCTATTGTATAGTTCCTTAGAAGCAGAGAGAAGGTTGGCGCGAGAAACTGAAGACATTCCCTGTACAAAATAGTAAGACCTTGGATCACTTTTATTTGATACATCTTTATAAGATAAACTGGGATCAGACTGTTTTGCCCACTGGTTTATGGGCATGAAACCTTCAGTTCTCAAGTATCTAAGGTACAGCTGTACCATCCTTACTGCTGACTTTACATCAGATACAAGAAGACCTCGACTAAGATGATCCTGGTCTCGGTTGTAGAGTATTATTCCACCGTCCTGATACTTAGCGTTCAAGGAGGACCTCTCCAAAAGAGAGGAGAGCTTACTTTCAAGGTCTGCCATCTGCCACGTCTTTCAAAACACGGTCAAGTCTACGCTCCATCTCCAAGGATCTGTCAGATGCCTCAGAAGGTATAAGAGAATCTAGGACCGAATACATGTCAGTGTCTTCTACCCAAGTCGAAGAGTACTTTATGTAAATAATATTTTCTTTTATAGAAGGAGCAGACCTACTGGTTTGGTTAGTACTTCGGGTCAAGGTGTTAAGTACCCGAACAGCATCTCTAGAGGAAAAGAAAATAGCTTCACGATAGGGGTCATCCACATCTTGAGAGGCAGATGAGTTAAGCACATACCAAGCAGGCTTTCCCGTCTCTTTGTCAGTTATCTGCCATGCCCTCTTGCCATCTTTAAAGGTTCTTTCAACCTTGTATCTACGGTCACTAAGACTGCGAGTATCCGTAGTAATGATCTTCAAAGAAGGGGAGGCTCCACCAATCCTTGATTTAAGAGCGGACACTAAGCTGGGAACCGACTCTACCTCTCCTGACAACCCGCTGTCAGATAGAGGGTCCCTGCGGGACCCAGAAGTGAGTACGACCATAGATCCAGAGGATTCCCTTAGGGTAATAGGTCCTATGAAAAGATCAGATCTAATAGCGGACCCATTCCCAGGAACGTAGGTCCTGCTTGCTGTAGCTTTAGCTAAAGCTGCTTCTTTAGCTCTGAAATCTTTAGAGGGAGATAAGTAAGAAGTAACCTTAGAAAGGTTGCCACTCAAAGCAGTGTCTAAAAGAGGCCCAGCTTTAGAAACGTCAAGCTGCCTCCTGACTGCTTTTTGAACACGGATAGCTAGCTTCTGTAGAAAGCCAGCTATATGAACCCGTTCCTCTAAAGAAAATAAGTCAAACATTTTATAATTAGAGTCGAATGTTCTTAGCAGCAAGGTTTATAAGAACCTCTGCGCGCTTTAGCTCACGGTCAAACTTGTCAACAATCTGTACGTGCTCAGCAACATAAGCAAAGCGCGTTGAGGCAACACGGGGATCCATCTTCTTGTGAACAAGCCTGATTGTCTTTCCAAGCGCAGACATTTCCTGCATCTTGTTCTTGGCCTTTGCTTGGATCTTAGCCAAAAGCATGGATAGGGAAGCACGAATCTTAGATTGATCGTTGCTCATAATGGCGTCTTCTAGAGTCTCGTTTAGAGAAGCAAGGTCTTCTGCCTCACGCCCAAATAGGAGAGGAACCTTCTCTTTGATCATCTGGTACACCTTGAAGGCGTTTACTCGGTCAGATTTGCTGGCTTTCTGGTCCTGCCTGTTACCTCCCGGCATAACGTCAGCTTTTTTAGCTGAAGCTGACTCTTCTTCGGAGGCCTCTTCTTCCTCAGAATCAGTGTCTTCCTCTTCTACAGGAAAAGAGGCAAGAGACTTCTTTAGTTCAGCAATTCTCTTCTTCCTCCAAGCACGTCGTTCTTCCACAGAAGCATGACGAGGAGATGTAATCTTGGTCATGTCCTTTTTAGCTGTGTCCAATGCTTTCTTCTGAGAAACCGACTTTCTCTTCTTCTTTTTACTCTTCTTCTTTTTCTCGACCTTGGGTTGAGTCAGCTCAGACAGCTCTTCCTTAGCGATTTCAAGGGCCTTACTTTCTGAAGATTTACCTTTTTCCTTTTTAGAAGGAGAAGTAAGGTCATTCATGTCCTTTTTAGCTTTACCTACTGCCTTCTCACCAGATAGGTCTGACGAGATCTTCTTCATAAAAATTCTGCGAGCTTCGCGGGGTGATAGCTTTGTTTTTCTGGACATATCGTTCTTTCGAATAAGAATAAGAACCCAACAGGGTAGTTTGCTTGGAGGTGAGTGAATGTAGGGACTTAGGTGTCACACCTACTCGAATAATATAAGAACAAAAGGAAAAAGTAGAAAGTGGATCTAACCTTAAGAATAAAAGAACCTAGGACAAAACAGTAAGTTCCCACTTGGCCTGACCACAATCCCACAGTTTGACTAGCCCATGCTCGTATCCAGTCTTTCCTGGATATCTCAGGCGGTGAAAAACGGAGGTAAAATCAGTCCAACCGAAAGACACACCCTCTCGTACAAAGGACCATCCCTGCATCGGGAGGTGAGACCCAGTCCCGTATCTTCGATCTATAAAGGTTTGAATCTTATCAGGTTTCTCCTTTTCGATTACTCTCTTTACAAGGCGTGACCACCCACCTACTACAGAAATACCTTTAGAAGTACAAAATCTAGAAATATCCAATACACGTTTTCCGGTACCCGGAACCCACTTTACCTGAATAGCTGCCACGGTATGGCCCTCGTAGTCTAAAGAATAGATCCTACCAGAACCTTTCCCCATCAAATGGTTCTCCTCAAAGAACGAAGGAAGAGACGTAGAATGTGAGCACTTACGTGCATATACTTTACGAGAAAGTCCTAGGGCATTTGAGATAATGCTTTGACATACCTCAGGCTTTGATATAATTTCGTCCTTACGAAAAGCAAGATGACGATAACCAGCTTTTTCAAGTGTGTCTCTTTTATTTATATGGTAATTCTTATCTCTCTTCAGCTCCGAATGCCAATATAGGCCATCACACTCAATGGCCACCATTGCTGAGGGTATAACGAAATCGGGCCTTACTCCACTAACAAAAGAGTTGAACTCGTAGTCTATCCCCAACGAATTAATCCAGGATTCTACAGTTGCCTCAATTCCTGTACGTTTCATTATGAGTTTCCCATCAACGAAACGATCTACGTTAGAGGCTATTACGCGACAAGGGCTTTCTTTAAGGAGACATAAAAGAGAGGCCCCTTCTTTGACAAATTCCTCGTCGTTAATTAGATCCTTGACCTGGATAAGGTGAGATACGCTTGATACAGCTCCAGAGTCCGTAAGAGATTTCTTTGTATCGATGTGGTCAACTACCAGAAATCGTCCTGGCAAAATATCGTCGAGAGCTTTTTGATAGTACTCAGGTACTGGAATATCTAGCCTAAAATTGTAGTTAGGATCCTCTTTTAGCCTAGCCTGTAGGTTATACGCGCTGTATGAGAATTCGTAGTCTTCCCTAGAATCTAATATTCGGAAGCGGTATCCAGAAACAGGACAGTTATGCTCAAGAAATAGAATATTAAGGTGACTTGCCCCCAATTTATTGACCTTCTTCTGCCACTTGTGTACAGGGTCATCAGTCAAAGACTCCTCAAATCTGTGCCGAGGGTTTTTTCTAAGAGAAGAGCGTAGATGCGGCCACCCTACCTTAATCTCGTCGTCCTCTAAGGAGTCATAACAACAAATTAGAGGACGTCCTCCCGTGCTACCCACAACGCGTACATCACTAAATCTGTCAGGAGCTAACTTCTCTATCTTTGATGCCCACTTAGCGTTTTCATCCAAGACACTCGTAAATGTACGTACCGGATCTTTTTCTAGTTCATTCAAAAGCTGGTGAACCGACTTGTATGTGAACTCGTACCCATACCTAGTGTCCTCAATAACACAAAAGCCCTTTTTCACTCTCTTTGGGACTAGATGCGGGTATTTTTCCAGCGCGTGTTCCCATTTGGAAACTCCCTTAAGTCGAGAAGATGTGGGCCTGAATCTATGTCCTGGGTCCTTTTTGAGGATATGCTTCATGGAAGCGTAGTTGTATACGAACTCGATTCCGCGATGAGTGTCCTGGAAAAGAAACTTGTATATGGTCTGCTTTTTCCTGAGGACTTCATGAAGAGAAACGATCTTATACCTATCACCAAAACCAGACTGGT
>CERF01007162.1_pt1 | contig 11856 bp, 13 predicted proteins | sample 530961 | NCBI WGS metagenome assembly CERF01 (sample SAMEA2621151, study PRJEB7988) | marine metagenome | isolation source: saline water (ENVO:00002010), including
GAACGGTAGTGGAAAGTCATTACGTCTTTACCAGCATCTCCGTTAGTATGCCCCATGATTCCTCCACCAGTTACCCAGTGCTCCATCTCACGGCTGTAGCCATTAGCTTCTTTGTAGTAAAGAGCTAGAGAAGGAACCTTAGCACCTGAACGTGGATCAGCAACAGTAGCTAAAGGAACCATAGCACCCTGAATGAAGTTAGATGCACCCAGAAGAGTAGGATCATTTAGTAGCTTCCAATCATGCTTGTGGAAAGTGTATCCACCACGAGTGAACGACTTAAAGCCAAGCTTTACAGCCATATCAGCATCGTTGTTGAATGCACCAAATTGTCCAGGTAAACCAGCAGTTACACCAGTAGAAAGACCTGAAGCAAGCATATCATCAATAGCTAAATCTTGCTTTCTGTTTAAGTACATAGCGTACTCAGAAGGAGCACCTTGCTTGTCAAGCTCGATGATAAGATCATCAAACTCTGCAAAGCTGTCCATAGGGTTAGCATTAGCGTTAGAGATATTAATACCTCTATCTTCAATAGCAGAGAAGTAACCTTCAGAACCAGCTAAAGTAGCACCTATGTCGTTATCACCATCATCAGATCCAGTAGCTGCATTCTTTTCGCCAAATAGAAGCATCATTTCACGACGATCTTCAAAACGCTTACGAGCCTCTTGCTCACCGTACATGAACCAGCGGTAGTCTCCGTTTCCAAGATTAATCCATCCAATGTTAGTTGCTTGAGATCCATTCACTTGGTAACGATCTTTTACAATCTGGAATGGATTGCTAAACTTCTTAATGTCTGGATCAGTAAAGTTTGAAGGCTGATCTGTTCCTTGAGCATAAATATTACCAAGAACGATAAGGTTTCCAGCGTTAGCAGTTGTTGACTCTGTAGGAGCAGTGTCAGCACCATCAAGACGCTCTAACTTTAATACTTGATCATTAGCTGTAGAAGAAGCATCGTTAACAATGTAACGAACTCCACTCGCAGTGCTCATTACTACATCGTTCTCTTGAACAAATCCAGCAGAACCAGCAGCACCACCTCCAACAGGATTTTCTCCAGAACCAGAAGCTGAAGCATCAACAGTAAAGTCAACAGATCCAGGAGCTGTTGAACCTCCACCAGCAGCGTTATTAGCAAACGTACCGTTTAGTTTTCTGTGACGACGGCCTGTTTCCCACCAATCAATTTGATCGTTGGTTCCTCCGCTTGTCACAGCGCCAGTAAGGCGTAAGAATCCAGTAATACCTTGATCTCCGTATGTTTCAACTAGATCAGGAAGGACAAAGTCTTTGTTCGCTTTAATGAGCGAATCAATAGTTGTGTATTTTTCGGGCGATACTCGCATATCAGGAGAAACCTGATCGATAGTAGCCCCAGTAATTGTAGCCATTTTTTCTTAATTTTTTAAATCTTAAAAGTCATTTTATTTGAGTTCTTACCTAAAATGTTTTTTAATTGTTCCCCTAAAGGATTATCAGGTTGTGAACTCTGTTGAGGAACTTGAGCTGAAACATTAGCCGCATTCTGTACTACTCCCTTTTGTCCGTCACTAAGGCCTTGCCTATAAGTAGACGCTACAATAGCATCGATGTTATCGATGATAGCACGGTGTGAGTTTAGTGTATCAAAATCCCAACTTCCATCATCACGGACGTATGCATCAAAGTACTCGTCAAGACGAGCGTTCTTATTAACAAGGTCCTGTTTGTATCGGTCATCCAATCCGAAAGTAAAAGTCTTATCATTACCTAGATCAAATTCTAATCCAGTTAAATCATTAGCCTCTTGTCTCATTTCTGAGATCCACTCTTCATCAATAAAGCTTTCTTGTTCTTCTGCTGGCTGCTGCTGTACTTCAGGAGCTGCATATCTCATGCGTTGCTCTTCAATCTGTTTTTTAGCATTAGCTGCATCAACCTTCATTTGAAGGCTTCCGACTTTAACTTCATCCTCTGAGTACTTGTTTGGATCTAACTTGTACTTGTTCAGAATAAGAGTGTTCACCTCTTCAGCAGAAAGATTAGGATACTGTAGCGCCATATCTACTTTTACCAAAGTCGCATCATCCATCTCAGATGTGCTTAATGACTGGTAAGTAAACCAATCTTTCGGAGCTCTTCCTGTCTCCGAAACGAATTTAGCTATAGCCTCCACCCTTTCGTCCATAGGTGTTGGTTGCGAATACAAATCATCTAAAGAAGTTATATCTCTGTCAAGCTTCTCGCTTAAATAAGACATAACTGCATTTTCTATTTCATTGTCGCTATATTGTACTTCAGCAGGTTGCTGCTGAGTAAATTCTTCTTGACTAACTTGAGGAACTTGATCGTTCTCAGGTTGCTGTTCTACTTGAGGTTCACTAGTAGTTTCTACCTGTGGTTCACTAGTTACCTGTTCAGTAGGTTCAGAAACTACTTGAGACTCCTGTTGTGGAGCCTCTTCAGTTACTGTTTCTGTTTGTTGTGATTCTGCATTCATTGATGCAGAAAGTTCTTCGGGTGAGCTGAATACTTCAAACCCCCCAATAGTCTCTTTATTTTCTTCCATTATTATTTAATTAATTTTATATTATAACTGCTCCCTTTGTGGGTGAAATTTTAAGCTTGGGTAGCAAGGCAGGTAACAAATGCAAGACTTACTACTAGCAGCAGTTACTTTATATGCTTCGACTAATAAATCTTGACCAAGACCTACAACAGTTGTTGCTGCTCCACCTGCAAAATTATTTGCCTCTATTGAACCAATAGCAGCTGCTTCACAAGCGGTAATTTTAAAAGTAGGCGGAAATGGCAGCAAAGTTGCTGTTCCATAAATAGATCCAGAATCATTAGCATCAGATACACCATCAGTGATATCACCTAAAAATCCTTCAAAGTCAAGCTTCTCAAGCTTCAAGTGAGAGTCGGACGCATCAAAACTTTTAACTTTATATAATCCGTTATTACTAAGACCATCGCTATCTGTATGTCCATTAATCACCACTAAAGATCCTTTAATGATTTCCGAATCATCCATATCCGTTACATTTTCAGTCTCGCCTGTAGGGTATACAATTTTAGCTGCAGTATCAATAAATATCTGAAGGTCTTCATTGCTATCATCATATACATATCCATGAGATGATGCGGAATCTATAGCCACAGATCCACCGTCAAATCCTAACCCAGCAAAAAATATTTCACCATTTGTAATTGCAACTGCATAACCTTGACCGCCTGTAGCTTTATTATAAACATTGTTAGAGGCCATGCTTTGACCTGGTACTTTATCGAAAAATCCTTTTGAGGTTGCCATAGTTTTTACTTATTAGTTTTGATTAAAAGGTCCTGCAGCAGAGCTGTCTAGTCCAAATACACCAAACTCTACCATAGAATCTACCTTTGTGCCATATACTCTGTATCCTTTATCTACTGCAACGGGGATAAAACAAAACTCATTGCCACCTATTTTGGCAACAAGTCCGTCAGAGTCTGTATCATTATATATGTATACGTAGTTTTCTTTTTCTGTCTCTAGATTTTTTAAGAACAAGTATGCAGATTCACTTTTATCATTAGCCGTATACACTTCTAGAGCATTAGCATCAACAGCAGTCTTTAGAACTTTAGCCCTGCTAAGAATACCAGAGTCAGCAGCTGCAGAAAAATCTGCAGATACATTTACTGGGCTTGCTAAAACAGAAGCACTACTTAATGTTAATGTTGCTCTAAGTGTAGCCATTATGCTTCGTAAATTACAGCATACTCAACAGTCATTGCTGTGCTAACGCTAGGAGTAATTTTAATATCTTGATCTCCGTTAAATGGGAGTAAAGCCCAATCACCAGCGTAAAGCCTTCCAAGAAGCTGAGACTCAATAGTTACAACAAGATTTTCTGTAGCTACAGTGCTAGTATTTTTTAAGTACACTTTATGTGCTCTGTCATCAGTATAATCACCTTTAGCAATAAGTGTTACTTGAGATGTAGACGAAAATGTTTTTCTAGCTATTCCAGTAAACTGATCTAATCCAGTTACTGTCCCAGCTTTCGTTAGTGTTGCCGTTGTAGACAACGATAAAGCGTCACCTGTTAGGTCAGCGCTTGATAGTGTTAATGTTGCAGTAGTTGTTGCCATGATAAATAGTTATTTGTGCAAATATACTTATTATTTCTTTTTCTTCTTTTTACCTTTCCCAGCTCTAATCTTAGCTGCTTCTTTTCTTCCAAAGGCACTTTTTACACGAGCCATAGCCCACGCATGTTGAGACACTTTAGGTCTATTACCTGAACTCATGTATGCAGCTAAACCTCTCTTATAAACTTGTTTTTGTGCAGCATCTAAACTAGAGTAACCTCCACCTTTAGACTTACCACCTTTCTTAAGTACTTTCATATCTTATCTCTTTGTGCCATTAATTTTTTTAACCTTGCTGCAACAGCAGGAGGGAATCCTTTCTTTTTACGCTTTGCTTTAGTGCCTCTATATTTTTTATATATATTACTAATTTGTGTCATAAGTTTTTTACGCTTCGACACATTTGAACTTCCTGCTGTATACTTACTAGGATAGTTTTTAGCTTTTGCCATGATCAACAATTTTAAATTTTGCCTTAGCAACAGCTCCTGGATGCGGTTTGTAATCACCTTTCATTAAATAGTACCTACCCTGCTCCTCCATCCAGTGATAACCTTTTGGAGGATCTACAGACACCTTCTTATTAGATATCTTTAGTTTTGGTTTTTTCTTTACAACCTTTGCCATCTTAAAATCCTAGTGTAATCCTTTTGTAAAACTCTGCATCAATATCTTTTATAGGGTTTAAAAAATTAACTCTACAATATCTATTCATATTTTCTCTAGCTGTCTTGCTATTTGTTATGCACATATTAGCAGCTTGATAAGATGCATTTTTTTGCAAAAGTGAATCAATTCTTTTTTTTGTTGTTTTGTTAGTTAAATAACTCATAATACAAATATACTTTATTTACACTCCAATTATTTCGTCTATATTCGCAGTGGCTACACCATTAACCTCACCTATATTAGCACTAGCTACGAAATAAACGCCATTACTATATCCTGTAGGAGCAATAGTATAATCTAATGTTATGGTAGTGCCAAAAGCAATATTAATATCATCAGCAATATTTCCTGAACCCTCTGTATTTAAAAAGTCGTGATCGTGACTTATTATAGCGACTGTAAAATCATTGTTATTTTTAATGTCAGCTAAAGCATCTGAGTTTAATGTATACTCATTGTTACCAGTTGTCCAAAGTGTAAGTTCAGAGGAGTAAGGCGTATTGTAATCTAAAGAACTAGAAAAGTCTGTTGTTGCCAAGGCAGTTCCTCCGTCGCCACCAAAAGCTGTACTTTTTATTAATATAGTATCGTTAGGATTTGCAGCAGTATTGAATAGTGTACCGTTAACATCAATATGTGCAGCTGAAAGAGTGCTGGTTATACTGCTTGTATCAAAATGTAGAAACACTCTTTTAAAGCGTATAGTACCGCCACCTCTACCAGTACTCTTAAAATATTGAACAACATTAAGTTGATCATCTCCAGGAGAATCAACTACAGTCTGAGCATTGCCTGTTCTAGCTGTGGAAAAACTAGAAGAACTAAACCCTTGAGCTCGACCTTGCCTATTAACATTAATTGTTGGCATTTAAAATACTTTTTTAGGGAGGTAATATGTAGTAGAATTAAAATACATATTAGGCTCAGGGTTTACAGAAATAGCTTCATATAAAACACCGTCTATGTTATGAATAGTATTAGCAGAAGTATTTGTATTCCACCATGTAACTTTTGCTCCAGACTTACATAATGATGCTATAGTAGTAGCAAATAAAGTCCAGTCATCTTCCCCCCATGTATCGTAAAATACTCCATCGTAAGTAGACAAAGAATCTTTTACTTCATACCAATCTCCCTCTACTATGGTGACATTAGGTTTATCTGCAGCCCAAGCTTTAGCTTTTTCTATAACTTGAGGGTGGTTTTCTACTATAGTGTGAGATGTTATAGAATTAGCTTGAATGTGTCCAGCGGATATACCCATACCAAATCCTATTTCTAATATATCTCCACCTCCTTCACACACATAATTAGCAGATGCTTTCATTATAGGATCTTCCCAAGACATCATGACCTGCATTTCCCCTCCAAATGCCTCATCTGTATAATATATTCTATCAGACTCAAATACTAATGTTTTGTCTATATAACCCATTATGCTATTTTCACAAATGTGTTATCTGGATCAAGGAACATTTTTTTACTGCTTACATTAAAAGAGTACCCAAGTATTCTAACAAGTTGACCAGAAGAAGATGGAGCTGTAAGTGTAGCTTCTCCAGCTGTTGCCGACGCATATACTATTGCTCCTTCAGAATCACTCCCAGCGGTATATGCAGAAGCTAATGTTACACATCCTTTTATAATCATACCATTTGAAGAGTTTCCACTTCCTGCAGCAGCTGTTGCAACACCAACTAATTGACTAGCTGTAGTCTCTGCATCAGCATCTATTAATGTCCATGCACCGTTTCTTAAAACATATATGGCTCCAGCAGTAACGCTGTCATTACTAATTCCCGTTAATATTTCAGCGCCAGTTCCAAAATCACCAGCATTATTACCGCTTATTGCGTGAACTATTGATCTAGGGGAAAGTGTGCCAGTTGATACATCTCCTGTAGTGTCAAACGTACTAGAACCTATATCTATATTACCAAATCCAGATGAAATAGATCCACTATCCAAAGCGCCAACAGTCGTTATAGCAAGGCCATTTATATCTGCTTGCGTCTGATCAGCTGTAGCGCCATCTTCTACATTAATAAAAGTTCTAACATTAGCTGCTGTCATTTCTGTAACAACCCCATCTGATCCTGCATTATTACCCAACATCCTTGCGTTAGTAACATTTTGAAGTTTTGCGTATGTAACTTGATCATCAGCTATATGAGCCGTATCTATAGACGCATCTACATAGTGCTCTGAATTAATTGAATCATCTGCTATGTTATCCCCATCAATAGCATCATCCCCAATATTAGCGTGAGGCAAAACACCTGTTACATCAGCAGCTAAATCAATTTGATTTCTTGTAATTTCTTGTCCTGATATAGTTATATAGTCGGGCGTACCAGCTAGTGTGACATCAGTTGAATTCATATCATCAACTGCAAGATCAATAGTTCCATCAGCATCTTGATATGTCGCACTAATTCTAGTCTCTGTATTTCCAGTGAACATAGCACCAACTATATCCTGAACTTGTTCAGCGCTTAATACCGTATCAGTATCAGTGACTGTATTTGTAAAAGTAATCTTATCACCAGATCTAGCAATAGAAAGTCCAGTGCCTGCCTCAAGAACTACATCATCTGTAGAAGAATCGCTACCTGTTAATCTAATTTTTTCTTCATCAGAATTATCTCCATCAACACAAGAAATATTATAAGTAGGGCCAGCAGCACCTGTAGCCCCCGTTGCTCCTTGAGGTCCAGTAGCTCCAGTGGCTCCAGTATCTCCTTTAGGCCCTTTTTCAGTAACAACAATGCTAGAAACGGATGGAGAAGATACGCTTACGCTTGTTGATGTTTGCGTAAAACTTATAGTATTCCCACCAGATACAGAAACGTCAACAGTATTACCTTGACTTGTCGTTACGTTTACACTCATTATCTTCTACCTGCTTTTGTTACATCTTCATTAATTACAAAAGAACCACGTAATACTGTAGTATGAGTATCTACACCAGAAGTTGTAGGAAGAATAAATTGAAGATCGTAAATATGTCTACCTGCAGGCACATTTCTCATTGTAGCAGCAGTAGCTTTTATAGTTACATTTCCATTATCATCCACAACGAAAGGTTCAAAGTATGCTGCTCCTGGAAGTTCTTCAGTATTTAAGTTTCTACCTTTTAAGCCTTTTTCAGTTGTTGCAATCAAAGGATTAGATCCTCTCCTATTTGAAGGCCATACCTGCATAACAAATGAATAGTTGTCTGTAGATAAGTTAAGGCCTGATCCTGATGAATCTTTCAGTGTTAAGGTTAGTTCAAATGTATCTCCTTGACGACAGGTGATATCTAAAACTTCTGATACGTCTAAATTTACTTTACTGGCCATCTTGCATATTCATTAATAAGTTTCTCATAGGATTCCCTTCCTCTCCTTTTAATTCTGTTCTTTGTCCTTTTCTTTGAGATATGAGCTTAGACTGTTCTACAGCTTGTTTTTTAACTCTATCATCCTTTCTATCCTCTTTAAGAACTTCAAGTTTTTCTTTAAACTCTTCATCTGTTTCCTTAAATCCTAAAGTAGCTTTAGCTCTAATTGTTTCAATCTCTTTGTTAAACTGATGGCGCATAGCTGCAAGTTGTCCATCTAGCTGTGCTTTAAGTTGCATCTTTTGTGCTTCTATTTGAGCTTCTGCTTGCATCTTTTGACCATCTATTTGCATTTGCATTTGTTGCTGCTGTTGAGCCATCTGTGCTTGCATCTGCTGTTGCTGCATAGCCATTTGTTGAGCTTGTTGAATTTTTTTCTTTCTTCTTACAATTAAAAGACGTTCAGCTTGATTTACATCTTTAAGTTCTCTAATAGCCATAGCATCTTCAAGATCTATTTCTTTTTGACCTAAAGATATTTGTATTGCTTGTTCTAAATATGCTTGATCTTTATCGTCCATATCCTTTTGCACTTGAACTCCAAAATTATACATAGGCAATCTAGAAAAACTTGTAAGAATGTCCATGTTTGTTTTACCAATAGCATTTTTATAAACTTCCATAATTACAGACTCATCTGGAAGTATTTGCAAACATTTTACAATATCATTACAAACATATTTGTAAAGTATCATAGATGCATTTGTAATATCATATGTAGCGTTATTTGATGCAGCGATAGCTTGCTCTCTAACTCCAACCAATGCTTCAGACTTTGGTGTACTAGCATCAACAACCTCATTAATACCAGTAGTATCACGTATCATTCTTAGGTAATGATTGTATAATCCAATAAGCTCATTAATATTTCTAATGCTATTACCTATTTCACGTATAGGTGGGTTTTGAAAACCTCCCTCTGGATTTTTACTTCTATAGTAGAAAACACCAGTTTGTTCGTATATATCATGAAGATCTAACGGTTGCAACTCCCCTCCCTTACCTAACTGCACATTCTCTAAACCTTCAATATCTATAATTAATCCATCTGGTTTAGCTTTAGCTATAGCTTGTTGTATTTTAAGATGTGTAAGCTGAAGCATATCAGCAAATCCAATACAGCTGTTAACCATAGACTTTGGCATCATATCAGTTAAATTAGTTGCCACAACAGAGTATGACAATCTAGCTTTACTTATGTCGTGAATGTTTTTAGGAACATTACGCATTCTACCATAACCAAATAGATAATCAGTACCTAGTATATAATAACCTTTATATACATTAACAATCTCCATCTTATGAGGCTTTCTTTCAAAAACACTACCTGCTTTTTCTTTATAGTTAAAGCCTTCATAGAAGAAGTTTCTGTTACCGAATCTATTTTCTTTCTCCTCAAAGAACATGCAGTCTGTAGACAAAAACTCAAACTCTAATACATCTACAGAATATTCATCATAATCATAAATATTTCTACCTAGCTTATCATCGTATGTATATGAACCACTAGTTCTTCCAGAAGTTTTTTTAGCAATCTTTTTAAAGTCTGACTCCTCTAACTCTCCACTAGCTATTCTTTTTAACTCTTGTATGGGCATACTTTTTATATGCCCAGCATATGTTAGATCCTCAAAACTAGGATCATTTGTTTCACTATGAATAAAATCTTTAGGCTCTACATAATGAGTCTTAATACCATAATTAGGATCGTTTGATCTTTTAACTACAGCGATACCATTTATGGCTAGATCATTTACGCATCTTCTAAATATATTATCGTCAAAGTTATTCCATGACAGCGTCATATCTGTTGCCACTTGTGCAGCAATTTCTGCATCACTCTTTACATTTTCACCTATAAATATTTCTGCTTCAGCTTCATTATCAGGAATCATTTCTGGATCCATACCTATAGTAGCACCAGTTTTCTCCTTTAACTGCATAAGTTGTTTTTTTAAAGCAACTTGTATCTCTATACGTTTTTTATCTCTATTTTTTTCTGAAGACGAAAGAGGATCAACAGCCTCTAAGTTTGGATAAAGATTTCTACCTAATATTTTATTAACTACAATCCTAACAAACTTTGGTAATATTGGTACTGGAGTAAAATCAAGATTCATTAGACTACCATCTCCAGAGTTAGGATCTTGATTGTTTAATAATCTTTTATAAATTGTAGTATCTTGTACTCCATTAGCATACTCTTTATTTCTCTTAAATAAAGTATATCTTTTAGAAAATAAAGACGAGCTATCAGCTCTTTTACCCCACTGAGACTCAATAGCTTTTGCGTATCTTAAGCCATAATCTTTTGTTTCCTTTTCTTGTTGAGGAGCAAGTGGATCTGGAAAGTTTTTTTTACCGCTATATTGTTTCATTCATCTTAGAGTATATATTGCAAATATAGGAAATTAGCCGATGACTTTATATCGCCTGAAAAATTTCCGTTCATCAAAGTTACTGACTTTCTTTTTCTTAACTTTTTGCGCAGCAAGTAGGGCTAAACCAGAACTAATAGTAAGGTCAAATTTAGTTCTATTATCTATTTTATATCCTATCCAATCTTCTAAGGTTTTATTAAAATACATATTACCTACTTCTGTAGTTTCGTAGTTTACACCTACATGATCATGAATATAAGATTCTATAGCATGAGCATGAGCTTGAATTATATCTTGAGAGTTTGATGGTATGCCTTTTGTTTTAACTTTTACTTTTGCTGTACCACTTTTTAGATGTTGTGGTCTATCCATTAGATATCCATCATAACCTCTTGACTCAAAGTATCTTGCGATACCATACTTATTGTTTTCAATTAAGATGGGATATCCATAGAATACAGCAGCCATTAAAACATCTTCGTAAAATATTTTAGCGAGTGGAGGTCTTGATGCATATTCTAATACAAACATATTACATGGGTATTCCATATGAAACTTATTGTATAAATGAAGTGCACCTTTAGATCCTCTACCATCTACAGTAGCATCAAGATCGTAGGAGTCAACTCCACCACAACCTATTTCTGAATTTGGTGCAACTCTTTTACCCCTAACTAATTGTTTTTTATTTCTAAATTCTGCAGGTGGCATCCAAGATATATTAAATCTGCCTACAGGATCTGGCGTAAAAACTACTTCAGTATCTTTTACCCCACCTTTCCAAACAAAGTTTCCAGTTACAACTGGATTAGGAAACAACTCTTCATTATATTCTATCTGTTCATATATTTTACCAATATTAAATACACTACCTTCAATGCTATCTCTAAAGGCTTCATCTGCTGTAAATGGAAATTGACGTATAACCTCATTCATTTCAGATGCGTTATCCTTTAATGAAGATCTTTCATTTTTTAAATAAGTTCTAGCGCCTATAGTTATGTCTTCTCCATCAATACCTTCTACTGCAGTATCTGGATCATTTACAACTGGGTTTCCATATAAATCAAAAAACCCCTCTAAAGATTTTTCTGCAGATATAAATAATCTATATAAACCTGTTTTAGTTCTCCCATTCTTGTTCCTCTCCATAGGATTCGAATCCTCCCATAGACTCTTGTATTCTTTTCCACCTTTTGACATTGGATTTACCGTGCTTCCTACCAGAGCTTTTCCCACGATTTTTCTTCCTACGATCAAACAAGTCCTCTGAATCCTCCAAGCGTCTCTTATGTC
>CERF01020877.1_pt1 | contig 11743 bp, 17 predicted proteins | sample 530961 | NCBI WGS metagenome assembly CERF01 (sample SAMEA2621151, study PRJEB7988) | marine metagenome | isolation source: saline water (ENVO:00002010), including
ATCCGTAAAACCCCGCGTCCAACAACCCGCCGGTTTGATATCCTCTAACTGGTTGCATCGGCATACCTCCCGAACACGTCCATCATGTTATACATGAGCCTCGTGCCTCGGTCTCGATCTTCTGATGCGGTTGGAACCAAACGAAGAATGCCGTTAGGCTCTTCGTTCATCTCAAAAGATCCTGCACCTCGCACGGCTCTGCCAGTCATAACAAACTCACCGTCGGATAGCATAGCTGGTATGTCGTCGCTTGTTTCTGTGCCCGGCCCTTCTATGTAACCGTTTTTGCGCTCGAAGTCTTCCATGGTGACATCGCCGCCCTCAGCGTAAGCCATTGGAGTCATAGCACCACCCATGGCGGCTTGTTGCACATATTGGGAAGTTACTGCCGGTCTCCTAGCTCCGCCGCGTCCGCCACTCAAAGCAGGCATTCTAGGCTGTAAGCCAAACTCAACAGGATTTGGTGCTGCTCGGCCCATCCTCCTCGCAAGCTCTGCCTCCAGATTATAACGCCCTCCGGCGTCCATGGTTGTGAGCGGAGTGAGAGGGACGCCTCTATCTTGTTCCGCTTCTCTCATTGCGAGTCGTCCCAGACCGTATGCCGCTCCTGCGCCTAATCCTAATTTAGCTAACGTGCCTAAGCCGCCGCCACCGCCACCACCTCCCCCACCACCGGGGTTTAATATAGGAGCCAGTCCGCCGCGAGTGTTTCCGCCTGCAAAATCTGTAACGCCTAAGAAATCTCCAACGCCACCCAAGACGTCTCCGACTCTTCCAAAATAACCTTGGTCGTCTTTTCCGCCCCCAAAAAATAATCCGCCTACGCCACGTAGCAGCCCCCCAAGACCTCTACCACCTTGAGCCTGCTGATTTTTTGCATCTTGTTGTCGGAACAATTGTGCCGTGTAAGGATCGCTGTAGGTCGGTTGTTGCGGAAATGTCGTTTGGACAAAATTAGCATACTGCATCATCGGGTCTTGAAATCCACCGGAAGATACTTGCGGAGCAAACCCGCCACCAGCTGGCATCTTTGGCGCTTGTCCTCCGCCGAGACCTAGCATACCTCCTAAGCTACCTAATCCTGATTTAGCGCCGTAACCCAAGCTTCTGAGTTTATCGAGCGGACCAAGTTGTTTGAAAACTTCCGCGGTCGTTCCGCCAAGACTACTGATACCGCCTAAGAGCTTGCCGGTTCCAAAACCAGCTAGGCCACCCGTGATAGCACCTTTGAGACCCTTGCCTGCGGCTACATTAGTAGCAGCGCCGATCGCACCAGCCACAAGCGGACCTACGCCGGGTATGAAGTTAGCCAGCGGACCAGCTATTGGTGCGATTTTTTTTGCTACTTTTTTAAGGGACTTACCTAGCTTTTTGAAGAAACCGAACTCTTCTAGTCCAGTCATTTCGTTCAAGCTGGCAATGCCTACTCCAGCGACAGCTTGTGCTGGATCTATTCCTGACTCTTCAAACTTCTTCTGGATCATGGACTCAAGCGCTGAGTCCTCCATGAACTCGGCAGGCAAAACGACCTCGCCGGGTGTCAGGTGTGCAAGTACGGTATCTTCGCCAGTGCCAGCTTGTTGTACCATTAGAGCCGCTTCGCCCAAAGGTGCTTGAGCACCGAGCTGTAAACGCTCTATCGTTTTGCCAATTTGTTTTACTTCATCGGGATCGTCGGTTTGATCCACGTTCATCATCAAAGACTGTATTGATTGTTCTAACGACTGAGGTGCAGGCTGAGCTGCTTCAGGTCCAGCCTGCGGAGCACCCATTAGTCTCGGGAAAGGAGTACGGAATCCCCCAGCGGATTCTCGCATGTAATCCATTTCTGCATCCGAAAGCTCTGGCACACTGGCCGTAGATCTAGGCCGAGTAGCGCTTTCCATAGGCATCCCAAAACGGTCTAGTCGGTCTTGTAAATCTGATGAAATATTGCTTGCTGGCATCTTATCAACCTATCGTTACTGTTACGCTCCCTAGACTGAATGTTGCTCCCAAACCTGTAACATAAGTCTGATGCTCGTACAAATTGCGAAAGGTTGTGCCATCAAACGCCTGATGCACTTGCACCGTCGAATTAAATATTATAGCACCGGTCGCAAATTGTAACTGGTTAATTTCATCCGCGTTGAAGACCGGCGTTTTATCGATATCCTTAGAGCCGAGGTTAATTTCGAGAATACGAACTAGTCTGTTAAACGTGTCGGCAGTGACTTCTTCGCCTGTGGCTAATGGTAGACGAGTTTCTAAAAGCTTCGTCACGCATCATCCTCTTCTGCCGGATGGCTGTATATCTAGGCGAGTGTTACCGATACGCCACTTGTAATCTTTACGATCTATTTCGTCGTTATCGTCATCCGACTCGAATCTCAAAACAACTTGTCGCGTTCTGGTTCTTAAATTGTGGAAGCTTGTGGACTCTGTAACTTGGTTAGTAGAATCAGTTGATAAAGATTCCGCGTTGTAGTTTCTTCTCTTCACCACGATGTTCATAGCCGGTGTGTTAGATATTCCGCTTGTCTTCGAGAACTTAATGTCCGGTATCATCTTTTTGACAAACATAAAGTTTTCGCCATCGCCCAAATCAATATCAGCTGACTCGATGAAGACGTTTGACATGGCGCTATCATCGTCGTTAAAACCTTGCTCGTGTATGTAAATTACCCCAGCGTCAGAAACTTTCGCTCCCGCTACAGGCTTATCGTTGATACCAGCGTCCAACCAACTATAGCGGACCAATGATCCTATACTCCAGCTCTGCTCCTCGTAATTATAAATGACATATCGACTAATCTCGTCGGTATTGTCCTCTATCGATACATACCAAAACCAAATCTCAGAGTGCTCTGCGCTTAACGAGGCAAAACACTTGAACGCTTGTGTGAGGTTAAGATCACTGAACACGTAATCTTGCACGCTGCACGGCATCTTTTTGACCGATCCGTTATAAAAGTAAAAACCGTTCTTCGCCATAAAAAATACGCCGACCGGACTGTTTACTGCGCCTTTTGGCGAAACCAAACCAGCGCCTTCGTTCAACAAGTTGAGAGCGAAGGTTAGCGGTGGTCCTATAAAAGTCATTGAGTAGAGACTTGTGTCCGTCCAAATCAAAACTTCTTGTCTCGCCTTGATGCCTCCGACAATCAAGCTGCCAGCGGATAATCGAACAGATCCAGCGGTGTTCGTCGCTGTCGGATTGAAGTCGAGTTCGTTTTCGGTGTCGGAGAAAGCGACCAACATAGGATCTATCACTCCGGTTCTGTTCCCTGAAGAGCTGTCGATCGGGTCTGCTCCTAACACAATCAGGTGGCGGTCCACTTCACTTGTAATAACTTGCAAACCCACGGTTGGCACTTTGCTCGCCCCGCTGATCCCTTGTAGTTCTAAGGCTCGCGTTGTTAATCCGTTGTTTTCAACCCAGCGAAATATGCCCCCGCCTCGCGGATTTATAATTAAGTTTTCTCCAAAATTATCGTGAGTCCAAATCCTCAATTGACCAGCAGCGGTTATCGCGGATGAGCTTCCCCACGTGCCAGCGCCCCAAGTTCCTGCTCCCCATCCTGTGCTCGGTACATAAATATCCAACCCGACATTTATTTGATATGCGCCAACGACACTGCTGCCCCCGTTGCCGCTATCTGAGCTGTTCGCCGTCACAGTAGCCCCGCTCGTGTCCTTCGCCGTAATTGTGTACGTGTTTGTGCCGGTCACTAACAGTATCTGGTACTCTTGATTCAAAACAGCAGCGGTGACGTTGCCGCCTAAACTAGACGCTCCAGAAAAAGTTACAAAGTCGTTTGTTTCTGCTCCATGAGCGGTATCGGTCACAGTAATTGTAGATGAACCGTCAGACGCACTAAACGTAACATCACCCGCACTGGTCGTTGACCTTATCGGGGTAATGTCATTGTAAGCCTCACCGGACTCTATGTAGTATTTAAAAGTTGTGCCTATCCCTAAATATTTCGCGGCTCCGAGAGACACCCAACTATGTAACGCTCGGCCAGTGCCGAGGTAAGTGTTATCTTCTGATTGTCTTTCCCAGCCGCCAATCTTTTCTGGCCTGCCTTTTCGGAAACGAATGAGATTACCGTCTACCCAACCATTTTCGTTTGCGTAGTCCGTTTCTTCTTTGTTAATCCCCGGACGAAAATTAAACGTGGTAAGTGGCATTGCAAAAGTCTACCACAAAAATTTTAGGCTCAAGCTAATCTGATTATTGCAGCTGTTGCGTTGGCCGCTGGAAAAACGATCGTAAAGTTTCCAGCCGTGCTTGTTTTGTCACCACCGAAGTCTATGACCGCAACCGCTTTATCCGATTGTGTGTCGTTATAGATCATTGCCCCACGTGCCGTAATGGTAGCAGTACCGAAAACCAGGTCTGCAAAGTCGCATAGGGCCGTGGTACCAGACGTTGTTGGAGTTACTGAAGTCAGCGTTGCTCCGCCTGACGTGTAGTTGGTTCCAGACGCTTGTCCAGTAGTAGTGAAGGCGGTGGTGGTTGCACCCAAAGTAGCGGAGCTTGTGTAAAGAGCGAGCTTAAAAGAGTTACCGGACGTCGCGGTAAAATTATGGGTTCCTACCAACAGCTCTTGCTTGAAACTGGTCGGGATCGCGCTCGATATTGCCATGACTTACAACTCCTTGATTATTTTGGCCATGTCGCGATGGCCCTGTTGATTCAACAAATTGACCATCGTGGTACGGTCACTAATGATAGCGTTTTTCACTCCTTGTAACACTACTGCATATATATAGTTTTGGAAAGCCTCCGCCTGCTGCCTGATATGCGGTGCAGAGTCCGCGGAAACTGAGCAAATCTTATTGGTTATGCGTCTGGCCCAAAACTCTGGATCATGACCCTTGTTCTCGGTCGTCTCTACTGAGACACTGCCCAGCTTCAACAAACCGTCATTGCCTAACTCAGCCACGGTATGGCTCCGGTGCAGAAGGCGGTTGTGTCGGTTGTATTCCCGCTTTTTTCATAGCTTTTTCCACTTGTGAATTTTTACAAACTATCCAGTCATCTTCATGTTTGACTGCCACCACCGGATCTTGCAATCGATGAAAGCCATAAATGCGTTCATGGAGAGGCACGTTCTGATCTAGTAACCCAGATCGATGAGAAACGCCGATATCAATTTTTGCTTCCATGCATTTCGCTAACCAGAACTCCACGCAAGCCCTGCCAGCTTCCGCGAAGTGGATGTTGTTTTGATAACTAAAATCGATGCCAAATAGATCTATACGACTCACTTTGTTCCAGTAAGCGAAGGCAATTGTCATTGGTATTGTGTTATTCAGGTAAGCACATTTAGTGTCTTGTATCACCTCTTCGATCGGATACAAAACGGCTGTAGGAACACGCTCGTCTAGCTCACTGGTATAACAAGGCACGTCACATTGCGGCAGAAACTTACGCATGACTTCTGTTTGACCACCAGCATCTTCTGTATCAAGAAACCGACTGGCGGGGTCTAGCATAAACATGCGATCAGATTTGTAGACAGCTGCTGCTGAGTTGACGGTCCAAACCTCATCCCATTCAACGCTGTTTTCTTTGCCTATAGCGTAATCAACTTGTGAGTTGCCTAGTGCAACTATCGCAACATGAGCGCCCTCAAGCGACTCTATCCGAGACATTACCTCATTCCTATTCTCAGCATATCGTAGCGATACTCGTCACGAGTCTCTCTACCCTCTGCTATGGTTTTGATTCTAGCGATAGCTTCTTTGAATCTGTTCTCAAACGTCGCAATGACGTCTGGAGTTTCTTTCAAAAATACCGCTGCTTCAGCTAGAGAACCATACAAAAGGGCGTCAGGGTAATCAGTCGAGAGGAAAGTAGTTCCGCTCTCTGCACCCGCCGTTAAGGAAGTCGGCTTATGAAGATAATGAACTTCTACGGTGTAATCTGCGTCAGGGACCGGACCCACCTCAAAAGCGGTGTCGTCAAACAAAGAATAGTACCGCGGTTGTCCGCGAGTCGCGGTGGACGGCGCAAACTCTTTGATAAACGACGGATGCTTGTAATCCAAATAGGTGTAGGTGTTACTCGATATGATCGCTACACTAAACGGCGCATAAAAGTCTGTGGGCGTTGCTAAAAACCTGTTATTGGTAGTCAGTGTGCCTTGGACATTCTTACGTTGCTTTGGCAACTCGACCAGTTTGAAAATACGAGATTCCGACTCTTTTATAAATGTGGGAAGATTCGTAACAAAAGTCGTCTCCGTACATTCTAAGTAATCTTGGATCGCTGTTTTCAGTGTTGCTAGTGTGAAACTCATGACGTCGTTATGGTTACCTCTCCGAGACTTACTGCTATTTGATAAGTCTCTAGCTTGGTGCCGAGTATACCTTTGTCCACATTTGTGTACAACACAAAGGAAGTGTTGTCTACTGAGGTCTCAGGTCGGGGGTTGCGAATCGCTTCGGGATCATTCGGCTTAGGTTTCGGGTCCAGCTGCGGGTGTTTCGGTGAGAATTGATCGGGTCCGACAATCAAACCATCCCAAGTCTTTTTCATCTCTCTGCGCTTATAACGGAACCCTGTTATGTCGCAGATCCCATAAGCTTCTTTACCCCTAGCGAAAGCCATTACGCGGAGTTATAGCGACCTAGATCCGGCGCTATCCTATAGCTTGTACGAGGCTCGTCCTGTGATAAAGCTCTCGTAAACTCTTCTTCGTAAACAGACTTCAACATGGGTGTACGATCGGGCGCTTTCTTCATCGATATGTAATAAGCAAGGCCAGCCGTAAAACATGGGAAAAACCGGAATGGCAGGTCCATCGTATCTGTGGCCCCATCTGCATCATCCATCCGAGTTAGCACATTCAATCGTACAGTGTATGTGCTGTTTTTATCAGGCACGGGCCATACCGTAATAGTCGGCGTTGTTTGTTTGTTGACAAAAACCTGATTAGGTTTGCCGGTAGAGGATTTGCTTGCCAGATTTGCATATTCCGCTCTGCCAATTTTATTTAGAGGGAAGTCTACGGTTTCGCTGTTTATCGTTTCTCTGATGTAGGCATCCAACACGTCAATAGGAGCGGTCGCATTGGTAGAGTCAATGTTATAGGTGGCGGTGTCTTTCACCATGGTGATATCCACCTCTTTAATCGTCCACTGGTTCAAACCGCGGTTTGCCCACTCAGCTAACATAATATTTATGCTGCGCTTGGCGGTCCGTAAGTCATAACCGGTACGCAGCTCTAACCCGCATCTTTCAAACGCCTCCTCTACAAACTCTGAGACATCCGGTTCAAAATTTTTACTACCAGAAAGCGCCATATCAATCCTCGTACAAGTTGTCAAAAGTAATCGCCGGATCTAAATAGCTTTCATGACCCTCGGCGCTATGCGCCCACTGCGAGGGTTTGAAGTCAGGCGCTCCGTCTCCAGTCACCCAAAGAGCAGGACTGGTCGCTCTTACTCTGTTGTTGGGTAAAGCAATGATATTTCCCTTCCAGCCACACTCCTCTGTTATATAACATACGTGACTCTGTTTGTGTTGTGCTGGGTCATCCGCTATGTGCGAGTCTGTGTAATCCACCGTAAACAAATATTTGGCCTGATAAAAATCACCATCGATTTTTGCAATCCATGGGGAAGAACTTACTCTATCCATCACGGTAACTGCATGGTGACGAGATTCACAGTCCCATGGTTGCGCTAAATGATCTTCCATAGCGACAGGAAAGTCCTCTAATGGCATGTCAAAAACCAAGCCTTGTATGGGCATTCTTGCCCACATAGCGCCACCATGAATATTGCCTTCGTCCCAGTCTTCACAGTCTGATTCGCAACCGGTAAAAACCACCTGAAAGCTCAAAGACCTGTCTGGTATCGTATTCACCGCAATAGCCAAGGCGTGCAAATATTCGTCTTGATACTTTTCGTGGTTGTGCGTGAACTCTCTCCTCACCCAACATTTGAAGTGAGGAATGTTGCTAATCAGATAAGACACGGTTTACTTCTTTCGGAACCTTTTATTAAGAGATCCGCCTTTCGATTTCTTCATAAGAGCGCCACCCTTCGATTTTTTCATAAGCGCCCCGCCCTTCGACTTCTTCATTAGAGCACCGCCTTTCGATTTCTTCATCAAGGCTCCACCCTTAGATTTCTTCATCAAAGCACCACCCTTAGATTTCTTCATAAGAGCGCCACCTTTCGACTTCTTCATTAACGCTCCGCCTTTCGACTTCTTCATTAACGCTCCGCCTTTCGACTTTTTCATCATCCTGCTGCCCTTGGACTTTTTAGCCATTGACGCATTCTTAGACGTTTTTCGATACATACTGCCTCCTATACCCTACCAAACAAGCCCATGTTACCGGTCTTACGAACCGCACCTCCAGATTTAGCCACCATGGTTTTTACATTAGTTGGTTTCCCACCAACACCTTGTGGTTTAGATCTTTTTCTTCTTACAGCTGACGCTATCTGACCTTTGGTCATACGTTTAGCTTGCGACCTTGGCACGCACTTAGGATATTTTCGCTTGCTATCTTTAGCGCTAGACCGCCCACACTTCTGAAACTTACCGTCTTTCTTTGGCGCACCGATATCAACCCAATCACCTTTTGGGCCTTTGCCGAACCATTCCTTCAGTCCGCCTTTAGGCTTTGCCATGGGCCTTCCTAATCGCTTCTTTGCCTCGCTTAAACACGTTAGCTATACCAGTTTTTCCCATTACTTTAGCACGCTGCTCACCAACGGTTAGAATCTGTATCTTACGAGCAAACGGTTTGTCGATACGTTTTACTTTTCTGACTGTAGCGTCCGCGTCTTTCATCGTAGCAAACTTTATGCTTACTGTGTCTTTAGGATTCTCGTCGGTGTATAGCCGTCTACCAGATCCTTTTGGCTTTTTACCAGTGCCAACTTTTGGATCTCGTTTTTTCTTCATTAGCTGCGTGGGACTCTCGTCATCTTTTGTTTAGACGGATCGATGGCTCCACAACCTCTTGCCTGAATCATGGCCGTACCTCCCGTGGACATATAGCCCATACGGTTACGCACTTTGGTAGGCAGTTTTGGTAGACCTTTGTTTTCTTTAGGTATCGGTTTTAAACCGGATTTGGGTGATAAAGTAGCCTCTCCGCCCATCGAAGCTTTGTACTTTCCGCCCATTTTCTTGTACTCCCGGACCATCCAAGAATTTGCATACGCTGAAGGGTATACCCGGAATTTCGCTTTTGCTTTCGCCTTTGCTTTGCGATACAAGCTGGGATTTGCGACGTTATCAGGGATGTTGTCTTTCTTTTTTTTGGCGCTACCGCCCCCGTTCATCTTGATGGTTTTCAAGGTTTTCGCTTGCTTAGCGTGCGTCTTACTCGCTTTTTCCAAGCCCTTAACTATCTTGTTTATTTTTCTCTGCGTCATTACCTCATTCCTATTCTGCCCATGGGCATTTTACCTAATCCCAAATTCAAGTTTGGTGCTGGCATGTTCATTACTGGCGTTGGTACGTTGGGCAACATCATATTCAGATCGACCATCGGCGTTCCGGGAGGCGGCGGTACTATTGCGGGAGTAACCGCTGGAGCCACCGGTACTCTTTCAGTTCCTATTGGTTTAACCGGACGAGGTTTCATGCCTCGCCTGCCGCCCATGTCAGATGCTGCCAGTGATCCACCTCGTGTCGGGGTTTCATCTACGATTGGCATGACAGGAGGAGGCGGGGGTGGCGGCGGAACAAAGTTATCTAACTGCCCGTCGGAAATCATTCCAACAGCAGGCTCCATCTGCATCGCTTCGATATTCTTGCGTATCTCCTCAACATCTATTCTCGGAATGGTAACACGCCCCATACCGCCCATGGTTCCGGCAAAGCCGCCTGCTCCTTCCATACCTGTCACTTCAGGAGGAGGAACAAAAGGCAAAGGCACATTATCTGGCATGACGTCAGGAACCGCTGGTGCCATTGGCGTAGCAGTTTGTCGCGCTGCTAACTGTTCTTGCAGCTGCCGGATCTTATCTTCCAGAGTAGTGATCTGTCCCGCAAAATCCGGCATCTGCGGACGAGGGCGACGTCGGAATCTAGGTCTGAAGCCTCCGAAGCCTCCGAAAAATCCACCACCGCCAAATGGACTGAATCTCATTGGCATTCGTTGCATAGGCATACCACCGAACAAACGACCTATTCCGCCTGGCCTTTGCCCGAACTCCATATCTCCCATGGGAAGAAACGGAGGTCTGCGGAAGAACCGCGGATCGACATCTCCAAATGTTGGCAGCTGGCTCATGAGTTACTCCTAGTCATATTTTTTGATCATTTCGAGAATAATCATATAACTGTCACCACTAGAGTGACCCACGGTGGTGAAATCTATATCGCCAGTTTTGCCTGACCCAGCATTGTTTGGGATGGCAGTGAAGTTATCGTAGTACTCATCGCCCGTCGCATCTGCTGGGATATGTGTAAGCAGGACACTCGATGTCGCGTCAAACTCTAACTTGACGCTCATACCGACAGTCATCCAATAGATCCGTTGGATATGGACTTCGGTACAAGCTTGGCCAGCTGAGTTCGCGGCTAACGCAGAAACATCTACCTTCTTCACTGCTGACTCACCTGTGCCATCCGACACGTTGGTAAACCGCATGATAGCGGTTCGCTCACCGTCTTGGATAGTTTGTGAAGCTACGGCATCAGCCATGTTTCACCTCCTGTTAAAGTTCAGTTACAGCAGTGCGTTCTTTTTGAGCGCCTATGTAATCGACCGTCAAAGTTTTAGCCGCGGCAGCTCCGTTCTGAATGCCGAATGACAAAGCTAGTTCTTCATCGTCGGGAGCATTTGTGTTCACGACCGTTCCAGCCAAAACATTGTTTTGGAAAACATGAAACTTCTGATCCTTTGGATCGTAAACAAAGCCGACCGTCATAAACGTGTCGTCAGCTAATGCGTTAGGCAAATCCAAAGTTGATTGTGTGCTGTCTTTTTCGACCACAAAAGTAACCGTAGTAGCTCCATCAGACTTTAAAAAGAAAACACCGTCAGTGACATCTAAGGGTGTTGTGTCAGTGAGTTGTAAGCCAGCAACGATATCACTCTGTGTAGCATCGCTAGTTTTGAACCGTATGTTAAACGCCAGTTGCTTGCCAGCTTCATACTTAAAACCTTCCTTCACTAACTGCAAAAAATCGTGATCGTCATCTGCGTCGTCGTTGGTTATCAACAACAAACCGCCATCACCGTCAGTAAGCGCTTCACTAGCATTGCCAGATCCGCCTTCTGTTGTGGTGATAGTCCAGTCGGACGCTAGATAGGTATCGAAGTCATTGAAGTAACTGTGATACTTGTGAGGTGCGGGAGCTTTGAGTTTGCCCAGTGTTCCATCTGCCGAGACGTTGGTTACACCAGAAGTAAAATGTGTTGTCATTGCTATAGTCCTCCTTTGAACCAGTAACCGAACCACTCGGTTACCATAGTTGACCTCTGGAGTATAGCACCAAAAAAAGAGAGAAAGGAAAGGGCCGAAGCCCTTTCTTCTTATCCGTACACCTCCTCGTATTCTTTAGCATAACCCGCGGCAATGATCTGTCTTTTATACTTTCTGACCATTTTCTTTGCTGCGTGCTGTATAGCAGGACTCCACGAGTCTAGGTAAGCGATCGCCTTACCGAAATCAGTGTCTACTTGGTTAAAACCCGAACCATCTTCCTCCACCGCACCGTCACAGTTGTTTGCCACCGTAACAACAAAATCCTGAATTCTAACCACGTCAGCTTTAG